>ENA-ORXT01000089-ORXT01000089.1-marine-metagenome-genome-assembly--contig:-NODE-89-length-139775-cov-9.570881_pt1 | contig 139775 bp, 99 predicted proteins | sample MGYA00237868_ERZ511482 | MGnify/ENA metagenome assembly ERZ511482 | reverse complement strand
CGATCAGCTTCCTCCTTTATGCCCCTCGGGTACCAAGCTGGGGAGGATTGAGGAGGGGTAAAGCATGGGCCATCCCCCTCACTCCTCAACCGCCAACCCCAACGCCTCGGCCAAATGGATCGGATGCCGCTCGGTAAAATCACCAATCTGGTGCCGACAGCTCGTCCCGCTTGCCACGATTGCTGTCTCTACATCTGCCGCTCGCACCGCGGGGAAGAGGCGCTCTTCGCCGATGGTGCGGCTGACCTCGTAGTGATCTTCGGTGAAGCCAAAGTCGCCAGCCATGCCACAACAGCCGCTCTGGATCACCTCGACCTGATACCCCGCAACGGCCAAGGCCGCTACCGTAGAGTCGTTACCGACCATTGCTTTGTGGTGACAGTGTCCGTGCAAAAGTGCCTTGCCCGCGTTGGGCTTCCACGCTGGAGTAAACCTGCCCGATTCGCTTTCATTTACGACGAATTCTTCAAAGGTAAACGCACCCGCGGCTAGCTTTTTGGCCTGCTCGGTGTCGCTGGCAAGGTTGAGATATTCGTCACGCAGGGTAAGGATGCAGCTTGGTTCGATGCCGACGATGGGGATGCCCTGCTCGGCAAAGGGGGCGAGCAAGGCCACGTTGTGATCGATCCACGGGCGGGCTTGGTCTGCCTGGCCGCCGGTGATGAGGGGACGACCGCAGCACTTGCGACCGCTGGCCAACTGCACGTGATAACCCGCGGCGCTGAGCACTTTGGTGATAGCTTGGGCGATGTGCGGCTCGTTGTAGTTGGCCCACGTGTCGTGGAATAAGATGACGGTGCCGTGCGGCGCGTTGGCTTTTCGGTAGGACGGATTTTTGAGGAACCACTGCTCGAAAGTCTCTTTGGCGTAGGCGGGCAGGCTGCGATTTGGATGGATGCCCATACGTTTGGTGAACGCTTTGCCGAGGCCCGAGTTCATGCCCGCGTTGACCAGTGGGATGAGCGGCGCGGCGGTTTTGTAGAGCATTTCGTTGATCGTCGGTAGCAGGCCCATCATGCGGTTGAAGAGGGGCAGACCGTGCTCGCGATAGTAGTGAACCTGATACTCTGCCTTAATTTTTGCCATGTCCACCGCGGACGGACATTCGGTTTTGCACGCCTTGCAGCCAAGGCAGAGATCCATCACGTCATACATCTCGGGCGAGAAGAGTTCGTCTTGCGGAATGCGTCCGGCAAGGGCGTTGCGCAAGGCGTTGGCGCGGCCCCGGGTGCTATCTTTTTCCTCGCGCGTTGCCATGAAGCTGGGGCACATTGTACCCGAGTTGAGCTTACGACAGACGCCCGCGCCATTGCACATTTCGATGGCCGGGGCATAGCCTCCATCTTGGCCCCAATCAAAGACGGTTTGTAGCTCGATAGTTTGGTAGGTTGGCCCCATCCGCAGGCTTTCGGTCACGGGCGGCGCGTCGACTACTTTGCCCGGGTTCATCAAATTATTAGGGTCGAAGGCGCGCTTCACTTCTTGAAGAGCGGTGTAGAGATCGGCTCCGAAGATGGTGGGGTTGAGCGCGCTACGTGCGAGGCCCGCGCCATGCTCTCCACTCATTGCGCCACCATATTTGACGGCCAAGTTTGCGGCATGTTGCCCAACGGCTTCGAGGAGTTCCACGCCCCGTGCGGACTTGACGTTGAGCAGCGGTCGCACGTGCAAACAGCCCGCAGAGGCGTGGGCGTAGACGGCGACGTTGGGGATATCATCTTGCTTGCCACAAAAGTCGAGGATATCGCCCAGATAATCGGCCAATTTCTCTTGTGGCACGCTCACATCTTCGATCCCGGCGACTGGTTTGTAGTCGCCGCGACGGCTCATCAGCAGGTTGAGACCGGCCTTGCGCACTTCCCAAATGTCGGCTTGTTCGGACTTTTTGAGCACTTTACGGATTGTGCCTTTCCAGCCCCGTTTGCGCAGCGTGTCGATCAAGTGATCGAGCTTCTTCGAGACCTCTTCTTCGGTTTCGCCATAATATTCGGTCAATAAAATTGCCTCGGGATCGCCATCTACAAAGTGCAGTTTTTCGGCCCAAATGCGCTGCGCCCGCGCTAGATCCATCACCTGCTTGTCCAATAATTCGGATGCGCTGGGGTTGGTTTCGAGGATATCGACAATGGCGACACAGGAGTCGATCAGTTTGTCGAAATGGACGGCGGCGAGACCGGTCACTTTGGGACGTTTGGTCAGGGTGACGGTGGCTTCGGTCATCACGCCGAGGGTGCCTTCGCTGCCGGTAATGATCTGTGCAAGGTTGAATTTGTCGATGAGCATTGGGTCGGCAACGGGCGGGCGGAAGCGGCTGTCGAAGCTGAGCTTGCTGCGTTCGTTAGGGGGCAAAAGCGCAGCGGCTAGTCGATCCAAATTGTAACCCGAGGCGCGTCGCCAATGTTTGGGCCAACGCTCTAAAATTTGCTCGGTCACGCCATGCACAATCTTGGGGAGCTCGGCATAAATGCGCCCTTCGAGCGAGTCGGATTTGCCCAGTGCGGCCAGTTGATTGGGATCAATTGGGCCGAAGTGGGCGGTCGAGGCGTCGGACAAAACTACGCGCACATCGCGCACGTTGTCGGCCATCATGCCATACAAAATACTGTGGCTGCCGGTAGCGTTGTTGCCGATACTGCCGCCGATGGTGGCGCGGTTGGCGCTGGCGGGGTCGGGTCCGATCATGAGGCCATGATGGGCCACTTGTGCGTTGAGTTTGGCAAAGTTGATGCCGGGCTGCACGGTGGTCAATTTGGCGGCGGGGTCGACGTTGATAACGTCGTTCATGTACTTGCTAAAGTCGATCACAATGGCTGCGCCCACGGTCTGTCCGGCGAGCGAACTGCCGCCCCCGCGCGGCAAAACGGGCACGCCATAGCGCGCCGCGATCTCGACAGTGGCCTGCACATCTTCGGCCCGTTTGGGGATCACCACGCCCACGGGCTGGATCTGGTAGAGGCTAGCGTCGGTGCTGTAGAGCATTCGGGTGTAGCCGTCAAAGCGCACGTCGCCGCGCACGCGGCCGCGCAGTGCGTTGACGAGATCGCGTGTGTTTTCTGTAGTTTCATCAGCCGCGAGCTGCATGTCAGTTTTGGTGAGGACGGATGTGGTCATATGTGGAGATCCCTGTATATGGATATGGATTTATGAGTATTTTGTGTACAGGGATTTTAACCGAGAGGGGAAGGAGCTGACAAGGTGAGGTTTTCCGTGATTGGTGCGATGAAGGGTGTAGGGGGTTTTGCGGACGAGGTTGTACAGCCGAAGAGATGATAAGGTGACAGGGTGACCGTGAGTCCGGATAGCAGAGGCTGAGCAAATCCGAATGGGTTCTGGTCGAATCCAGAGCGGTGACTGTTCGACACGCGGATGATGGAGCACGTGTCATCTTGTCGCTTTTTGTTATCCGACCATCCTGTCAGCAGTTCGCGGCCTAATAAAAAAGCGGACCAAGAATAAATCTCGATCCGCCCTATACTCCCAAAAGGAAAATTGTTTGGCTAAATGAATTGTAGTGAGCCCTGCCATCTATGTGCGAAAACGGTATGGCTATCGGGCAGCGACAGGTTCCGCTACTTTCGACGCGCCAGCCATATGGTTGCAAGCTTGAAAGATAGTCGCAATCATAGCCAGTACGACGGCTGTAATAATGAACATACTCATCGCCTCGCCTGGCACATCAAGGCTGACGTAAGCAACACGTCCAACGGTGGCAAAAATCCAAACTGCGGCAAGGAGTATTTTTTTACTTGGTGACCAGCTGTTAATTGTGTTCATATGAATACTCTGTGTGATTATGATAACGTTTCGTGTTTGCTGTCAATCTGCTGTCATTATACCCATGCAGCTGCTTGAGCGAAACGGTACCAAAGTACTAAGCAAGCCAAATTCAGCCATTTTGTCGAAACCACTGTGGGAACATCCGAAGGCGTAAATGTTGTAGACCTCCACTATCCAATACGACAATTGCCATAGATTCTTTAGTTTTTGGCAAGATTGCCATCATTTGGGCAATGACATACAATGGCTCTTTGCAAACCTAAATAAAGCATCACTTTGCAGGATTTTCTAACATGACTCAAAGTTCCACGCTACAAAAGCCCGAGCAGAAAACAGATCCGAATGCGACACAAGAACCAGATGACGAACGCTTTCAAAAAGGTGCAGTTGGATCAATTGCCGTCGGCCATTTTGCCCACGATGCATTTGGCAGCGCATTTTTGCCCGCCATCTTCCCCATTTTGCAATTAAAATTGGCACTGAGCTACGGACAAATCGGGTGGCTTGGTTTTGCCCTTTCAATTCCCAGCATCATCAACCCGCTGATCGGCTATCTAGCCGACCGCGGCGGGACCCGCTATTTATTGATTCTGGCTCCAGCAATCACCGCAACCATGATCAGCACAATCGGGCTAGCAAACAATTACGTCACCGTCCTCTTTATGGTTTTTTGTGCAGGGTTGAGTGTGGCGGTTTGGCACGCGCCCGCCCCCGCTTTGGTCGGAGCGATCTCGGGCAAGCGGGTGGGGACGGGCATGAGCATCTTTATGCTCGGCGGCGAGATCTCGCGTGCGTTGGGTCCTTTAGTTGCCGCTGCGGGCTTTACCTGGTTTGGCTTCGAGGGCATGTGGCGGCTCTCGATCTTTGCGTGGCTCACCTCTATATTCCTATATTTTCAGCTGCGTAAAATCAAGCTCAAAGCACGCAAACCGGGAGACGCTTCGGTAAAAGAGTTTTTGCAACAGGGTTGGCCTTTCTTCACAATTTTGGGGTTATTTCTGCTCACTCGTCTGCCCATGAACGCTGCCATGACAATCTACCTGCCAACCTACGTAACCGACGTGGTCGACACCACTTTGTGGCTCGAAAGTAGAACGCTCGCCTCCATTATGGACGTGATCGAAGATTGGATGGGGCGCAGCATCAATCAGCCGCTTTGGTTGGCCGCATCCGCACTCACCATTCTCGAATCAGCGGGCGTCATTGGTATTGCCTTCTCTGGCACCGTCAGCGACTTTTTGGGCCGCATTCCGGTACTTGTGTTGGTGCTTGCCATATCGCCCTTTATGTTTTTGGGCTTTCTTTATGGACCTGCCGCACTCGCCATTCTCTTTCTAACCTTATTGGGGCTGACAGCAATCGCGCCTATGCCCGTGCTCATGGCGCTGGTGCAAGACACCTTCCCCGAGAATCGTGCGCTGGCAAATGGCGTTTTCACCGCGACAAACTTTGTGTTGCGTGGGGTTGGCCTGTGGCTCGTCGGCTGGATTGCAGATCGGACAGGTCTACAAACGGCATTCCTCTTGAGCGGTCTGCTGGCGTTGTTGAGCGCGCCGGTGATTTGGTTTCTGACGAAAATTGAGGCGAAGGCGTAAGATGAGGCGAAGAGTGAGGGCGGGTTGAGCAAGATCTAGACAAAGGGGAAAGCCACAGGATATACATTGAAGCAGGCCAATTATTAAGTCTCGACAGCACTCTCAGCCTTCGCCTCAGCCTTATCAAATTTGGGGTGTACAACGAGAAAGTTTAAACCACTAGGCTTCAACAGAATCCTTTTGCCTCAGTCTGTGCCTTACCTAATTTTTTTGGAAAACAAACCATGAGCTTCAAAATCAGACCGTACCATCCAACAGATTTACCCATGCTCTATCGCATCTGCCTAGAGACAGGCGATAATGGCAGAGATGCCAGCCACCTCTTTCGCGATCCCGACCTGCTCGGACATTTTTACGCTGGTCCGTACGCCATTTTAGAACCCGAGCTGACCTTTGTGCTGACACACAATGGTCGACCGTGTGGCTACACACTCGGCGTTGCGGACACGGCCACCTTTGGCAAACGTTGCGAGACCGAGTGGTTCCCGCCGCTGCGACAGGCGTACCCATTGCCACAAGCGGATGAAAATTCGCACGACGCGGGCATGATCCGCCACATTCACACAGGCCACAATAAAGTGAACGAGCCAGCAGGTTACCCCGCACATTTACACATTGATATTTTGCCCGAAGGCCAAGGGCAAGGCTGTGGCACAAAGTTGATCAACACGTTGCTGGACGAACTACGCAGACGCGGGATTGAAGGCGTACATTTAGGCGTCTCGGCAGAGAACAAGCGGGCAATAGGCTTTTACGAGCATGTTGGTTTTCAGCGCTTGTCCGATCACGATTGGGGCAAAATTTATGGGATGAAATTAACTTAGGTCATTCCATAAAATAAAACATACAGCATGACCGCAAGCTACTCTAGAAAAACTGATGAGAACCGTATAATTAGTTTTCTGGATTAGCCCTAACCCCACCGCACGTGCAGCGCCAGTGGTTTGCGAAAAATCAACCCTCGCGGCGTGGCCATTGTCGTCACCCCATCTTGTCGATCATCCAAACGTAAATTCGTCAGACGGATCAACGCCTGCTCGATGGCGAATTGTGCCTCTAAACGCGCCAAATGGATCCCCAAACAGACGTGCGGACCTTGCGCGAAGGTCACGTGGCTACTCAGGTTGTCGCGCGTCAAGTCAAACCGATCTGGCTCGGGGAAGATCTCTGGATCGCGATTTGCGCCCGCCAACGAAACCTGCACCAGATCACCTTTTTTAATCATCGCATTTCCAAGCTGCACATTAGACGTTGCATACCGATCCACCACCGCGGCGGCAGGCTCCAAGCGCAGGGATTCTTCAACCGCAGCCGCAACCAGCGTTGTCTCTGCGGCCACCTTCGCCTGTACAGTGGGGTGCGTAAATAGGTGAGAAAATATATTCGAGATCATGCCTTCGGTGGTTTCGATCCCACCAAAGAGCAGCACCGCCGCGTTCGACAAAATCTGTTTCTCCTCCAGCTTATGATTCGATCCGCTCGCGGCAGCAAGTAAGCTTCTTTCTTCACGCCCGATCAGTGATGGTCGCAAACTCTCGCACAAAGAATTGTACGCCTCACGCCCCGCAGCGCTCACCGGCTCGCCCACAGAAACGCGCGTCACGCTGTCCACAATCGTGTTGTACCAATCTAGCACAATTTCCACCGGCGTCTCAGTCAATCCAAGCGCCGTCACCATCGTCTTTACCGCCACCGGACCGGCAAAGTCGCCGCGCAATTCGGCTTGCCCGCGGGCAATAAAGCCATCGATCAATCCCTGAATGTGATAGAAGATGTGGCTGCGAAAACGCGTCTGCACCTCGCGCAAACGAAAGGGGCGCTCGAATGGGCTGCGGTGGCGTAGATGGCTCTCACCATCGAGCGAAAGCATACTTGGCCCCACCACCTGTCCCGTTGAAAAGTTGGGGTGATCAACCGTAAAGGTTTTCGCATCGCGCATTACCTCAATCGCCAAATCGCGGCGCGTGATCAGCCAGCCGTTGATCGCGGGCAGCCACGAGATCGGTTCGTCCGCTCGTAGTCGATGCAGAACTGGGTGGACGTCGCCCTCGAGTTGGGCCAAGGTAGTGGCCGCGCCGAGTGGGAATTTTGTAGATTTATCTTGCGGCATAGGATTCAAAGTGATTTGTGCGTGGTTATTCGGAGCACTACAGCGGATTAGAGAAATCTTATCATCACGATTATGCAACAACATCCTCCCCTCATCCAAGTATATTCCCCCCATTCTCTCTTCCCATTGCCCAGTATGCTATAATCCCTTTAACCAAATTCAACCAAAATCGGAGAAGCAAAAGCCGTGCGACCATTGATAGATTCAAACTACATATTTGGCATCCACGACCCCGGTGGGGAAGAGCATATGCTGGCCGCAGACAAGCCCGGCTGGGTACTCTTTAGCGAAGCCATCGGTCACGATCCCAATGACATGAGCGGCGTGGACTTTCGCTATTTTGCCGCGCAGGGCCTTGGCGTTATGTGCCGCATCAACAATGGATTTGTGCCCAACGGCACCATCCCACACAGCAGCATGTACGAAGCCTTTGCCCGCCGCGTCTCCAACTTTGTGGCCACTAGCCGCGGCTGTAAAACGTGGATCATCGGCAACGAGATGAATTACGCGGTCGAACGCCCCGACATTCAGATCGACTGGGCACGCCACGCCCGCAGCCAAGGCAACTACCCCGAAGATTCGGATCCGCTGCGCCGCGGGCTGCCCGTACGTTTTAACATTTTGCCCGACTTTTCGGACGAGATCCGCACGACACGCGGCGCAATTGTTAGCCCAGGCGAAACAATTACGCCCGCACTCTACGCCCGCTGCTATCGACTCTGCGCCGACGCGATCCACCGCACGCCCGGCCACGAGAACGATTTGGTGCTGGTTGGCGCGGTGGCCCCGTGGAACACGCAAAGCACCTACCCGGGCAACCCAAATGGGGATTGGATACAATATTTCCGCGAAATTCTAGAAATTTTGGGACCGATGCACTGCGATGGCTTTACGCTGCACACCTACACTCACGGCGCGGATCCTGCGCTGATCGAGAGCGATGCAATGTTGCCACCCCCGTTCCAACTCTATCACCGGCAGTTTCGGGCGTACACCGATTTTATGTATGCAGTGCCGCGCAACATGCAGCACCTACCAGCCTTCATCACCGAAACCGATCAGGCTGGCTATTGGCTCGACCAAAATGGTGGCTGGGTGCAGCGCGCCTACGCGGAGATAGATCGCTGGAATAACGAGCCAAACAACCAGCAGATCCGCTCGCTCTGCCTCTTTCGCTGGCCCCGTTTCGACAAATATCACATTGACGGCAAGCTTAACGTAATCGAAGACTTTACGCAGGCGCTGACGCACGACTACCGCTGGAAAGGCTCTGAGCTTAGCGGGATAGAAGATGAGCTGATGCCGCCACGTATGGATCCCGACTCGCTTGTGCGGGGAGCGCAGCTCGGCCAACCCGGGGGCTATCAGCCTGGGGTGCAGCAGTCGGCCATCATTCCGCCGGGGACCACGCAACCCGCACAGCCGATGGTCGATGCCGAACGGATCGTGCCGCCGATACAGGCGCAGCAACCTACCTTTGTCCCACCGGATCCACAGTACAGGCCGGATCCGCAGCCGGGATCGTCGCAGCCCCCATTGCAGCCCCCGACGCCAATCGGTCAGCAACCTAGCGAGCAGATCGCGGCCCAGTCTGCTAGTCTCGCCGCGATACCGCCGCCACTGTCCGCCAATGCCCCACCCTACCGTATCGAGTGGGACACGATGACGCTGCCTTCCCGCATGATGGTTGGCGCGGTGATCGAGGTACAGATCACCCTAAAAAATAGCGGGAGCTTGGTGTGGAGCATGGCCGATACACACCCCTTCCGTTTAGGGTATCATTACTATCGCAACACCAGCCAACTGACGATTCCGACCGATCGGGCACTACGTACAGAGCTGCCGCAGGACGTTGCGCCTGGGCAGTCGATTACACAGACGATGCGCATTGCGCTGCCGCAAGAGCCGGGCAATTATACGCTAGAGATCGACCTTTCGCATGAGGGGATTACGTGGTTCAAGGAGCAGGGCAGCACGCCGCTGACGCGCTGGATAACGGTCGAAGCGCCCGAGGTACGGCGAGAGAGCAACGGCAGCGGGCTAGATGCAACGGGCAGCGGGTTGCCGGTGCCGCTTTTTGACGATATCAGTCTGCTGCTGCCGCGCTCGGGCGTGCCATATGCACATCGTGATCCAAACCAGATCCGTTATTTGATTGTGAGCCATACGGGGGCGGATCCGGAGATTAGCTTGGATCTTATCGCGCGGGCGCACATTCGAAGTGGCTACCCCGGGATCGCCTACCAATTTGTGGTAGATCGGCTGGGGCAGGTGTACAAGGTGAGCGGGCTAGAAGAGGTCGCTCAACCTAGGCATGAGTGGTCGACCCACGGGGTGAATATCTGCTTAACAGGAGACTTTTCTACAGATGCGCCGCCGCTGACGCAGTTGGATGCGGCAAGTCGGCTTTGTGCGTGGCTGACGCAAAATTTAAACATTGATGATTCGTCGCTCTTTGGGTTGGGCGAGCTGACCGATTCGATGAATCCGGGCGCAACTTTTTACGATGGCCCAATGTGGAAAGAGACGCTGCGACGGCAGATCCGCTTGAATTTGGCGGTGTTATCGGGCGGGAATGACACACAGCGATTGGGCGAGATGGATTCGTTGGCCGATGAGTTGAAGTCGAAGAACGAAACGCTGCAAGCGAGCCAATCCGAGTTACAGGGCGAGCGCGAAAAGATGCGTCTGCTAAACGAGCAGTTGCAGGCCGAGGTGAAGCAGCTACACGGTCAATTAGAGATGCGCGGCGCAGAGGTAGAGCCGGGGCTGCGCATTCAGGACACGATTACGGATTTGCCGCGCGAGGCTGAGCGGTATGTGGATCGACCTGCCGAGAACGTGAGACATATTGTGATCAATCATACGGGCGCATCGCCACGGATTCCACACGTTGAAATTGCCAAAGTGCATATGGTCGAGTGGCCGGGCATTTTGTACGATTTTATTATTGATGAGGATGGTATTATTCATCAAACGCAGCCGCTAGATAAGGTAGTGGATACGGATCAGCACTATCTTTCGCAGGCGATTAATGTTGCTTTTGCGGGCGAGTTCCACGAGCAGGTGCCAACGGATGCGCAGTTGTACAGCGGCGGGCAGTTGATTACGTGGCTGCTGGATCACTTCCCAAATGTGTCGTTGCGCGAGATCAAAGGCATTAGCGAGTTTATCGAGCATACGTCGCCCGGTGCGCAGTGGCTAAAAGGCAGCAGTTGGAAGGATATGTTGATGGCGTCGGTGCGGCGCGAGAGCGGCATTTATGATCCGAGCGAGGTGGAAAATGAGTTGCGCGATCAGCTAGCTACGTCGACCGCAGCACTGGTGTCGGCAGAGCAACTAGCGCAAGAGTTAGAAGCGGAGTTAGACGATTTGCGGGCGCAGAAGAAGGCATTGCAAGCTGAGGTCACCACGCTGAGTGACGAGACGTTGATTAGCTATACGGTACCCGAACCAGCCACACATGATGTGGTGGACACGTTGCCGCGCCACCCAACGTTGCAATATGAGACGCGCGCGCTGGATCAGATTACGCATGTGGCGATCCATCACACAGCGACGCCGCCGACCGTCTCGCCGCAGCGTATTGCCGATCTACATGTGAATGCGGATCCAAGTCGCGGCAAGGAGGCATGGCCCGGGATTGGCTATCACTATTTTGTATACGAAGATGGCTCGATAGACCAGACAAACAGGCTTGCTACGGTTGGTCACCATGTCTACAAACATAGCGGCTACAGTGTAGGCGTTGTTTTTGCGGGCAGCTTTATGAACGGGCGTATCCCTACGACGGCACAGATACGATCGGGGGCGCATTTGGTGGCGTGGCTGATGCAAGAGCGCCACATTCCGCTGGCGCGGGTGATGGGTCATACAGAGTTTCCAGATAATAAGACGGTTTGCCCTGGCAGCGAATGGACGCAAGGAAACCACTGGCGCGATATGTTATTCGAGCGGGTAGAAGAGATTCAGCGCGGTATCGGATTAAAGAATATTCGGCACTGTTTGCTCTTATCAAATCGTCAGCGGCTATTGAACGCAATGGCGTACGTGGAGCAGTTCCGCCCGACGGTGGTCTTTAGCGTAAGCGATGCTAAGAATGCGGAATATGTGACAATTGTAGGGCCGATATCGACAGATGGATTTAGCGCTGAGGATGAGGCAGATTTGGTGCGTGCGGGTTGCAAAGTCGAGCGGGTTGCGGGAAGCGATGATGTGAATACGGGGCGCATTTTAGGCGAGTTGGCACAGGCGGGAAGGCGCTTTCGCGAGTTTGAGGTTGAGTTTTAGTGATTTATAACCCTCTATCGTAAATTTCGTCTCGCATGAGAGGCGTGAAAGGTCGAATCGTTTGAGCGTCCATAGATGAACTAACAATATATTTTTTTATAGCATGTTAGATACGCTCAGAGTGTGCGACCGTATCTAACGGTTTTAGTATACAAGGCCAAATTCATCTGCTATACTGGCTTCAGAATATGCTCGAAGATATAATAATTTTACCAAAAAGGTATTCCTATGGCGACACCAACTTTCCCGTTACCACATTTAAATCATCTTCCAAAGACATTGCCGCTAGACAATGCAATTCGTATTGAATTAGTGGAGGGAGCCCTAATATTTCGGGCTTCGGCAACTGTGCAAGAGCGCATCGAGACTTTGCTCGACAAGCAAAATACAGCGGCGTTAACAAAGAAAGAGATAGGGTTCTATGAGGAATTGTGGGGTGGCCCGCTATTCTAACCTTGCACTAGCCTGCTTTCACTGCAACCGAAATAAATCAAACCATGACGAGGCTATCGATCCGCTCACAGGTCTGGGCCAAAGTATATTTAGTCCCCGTAAAGATCAATGGTCGCAACATTTTATCTAGTCAATAACTGGTACTGAGATTGTTGGTTTAACACCAACTGGTTGCGCAACGATCCAGCTATTGCGTTTAAATCGCTCGAGAATTCAAAATATTTGATTAGCTGATGTGGCAATAGGTCGACACCGGCCTATAGGTGACCCGATCTTAACAAAGCAATAACAAAACTTACTGCGCGGTGGCGTTATGCAGAATTTCCACGTAACGAGCCGTACGCGATGGTGCAAGTTCTTCCGCTCCCTCACCGTCTTCACCCATAGATTCTAGACCGCCCGGTGCCATGGCGGATTGAGGCGAGGGCAAACGAGATGGACCCACACCCGGTACATCGATCATCATCTTGCTTTCGGACTCGGCCAATTTGAGCACCCCTTCGGCCAATGCGGCCCCTGCGCTCTCGCGCTGCATAATTGCAGAGTTGCCCAAGAAATGCTTGAACTGCGTAATGATCCCCAAAATTTCGTGGGCCGGTTTTGCGCCGGATCCAATAATCAGCCCCGTGATGATTACATCCCAAACCGATGGCACACCCGCTAAAAATGTAGGCACCCACTCGCTTAAATATTCGAAGAGCCTCATGCCCGTATAGTTCGAAACGAGGATGCCGATGACCACGCCCAGCAACATGCTTGACCCACTTTTGAACTGCATGTACTGTGCACTTTTCAGATTAGCGGGCAACCATCTCTTGGATGAAAGCATGAGCCACTCGACATAGTTCCACACAATTTCTGTGGCGCGCTCCACACCAATTGACGCGGTTGCCAATGGCAGCAGCACAGACCAAATATTGGTCCCGCTCGATACGGTTACATCTTGCAGAATGGGGGCTGCAATCGCGATCTTATCGATCAACAACGCTGTACCAATTGCTCCGGTTGCCCATAGCAAAGTTCGCTTCCACTTTAGATTCTTCATCATCTTTCACCTTATCTTTTTTGGGAGTGTACGGCCTCATTTTTTTGGAACAGGAAAATTCACCATATTATACCGCAAGTGTACAACGTCTTTGGTAGACTGTAAATAAACTCGCTTCGAAAGATGATCGCCTAAGAAACTGTTTAAAAGTAGAGCGATGTCGCATGATCGACAGACTGTTGGGCTTTCCAAAGAGCGCCTAACGAAAGACCTCATAGAGTGGCCCGCTGCCTGCGGCGGCAATCGGGACAACAACTGTTTCGAGCGCATAGCCGCTGATCAGGTCGTGGGTGCGGATGTGAAGTTCGGTGACATCGTCGGGCACCGTGAACGCGCTGGAACCACGTGTGAAGGGACGTTCGCCCACGTGCGGATGGAGTAAAATTCGCGTGGTCAAGATCTCGCCGTCAGGGGTTTCCACTTGCCACCCGTCAGTATAATCTTCCCAGCCCGTGTCGGGGTGATCAACCGAAACGGTCACGCTCCACGTATCGCCAGAGAGCGTAGCGCGCACAAAAGTGATCGCCGCATCGGGTTCGGCTGTGGTTTGCTCAACCTCCACTTGCCTAAGAAGTTTCAAGTTTACCGCCATGGGTAACCGTGTCTCCGCCTGATCATCGATACGAACAGCGATCCCGCCCCCAGTCTGACTTGGTTGCAACAATAGACCTTCTTCACTCTCTGCTTTAAACGAAATGCCCTGCCACGCGATGCCATGTGTGTCGGTCATCACATAAAAACGTTTGAGCGCGGGTTGGCTGTCTTCACTTCCAATTGTCTCAATCAAATTTAAAAATGTTGTTTCCTCCGCAACCAAATCTATCTTAGTCAGGTTAATTGGGATCGGCTCTGGCTCTGGTTTCGCAATTACCGGTTGTTCATTTATGGGCTGCACTGTGCATCCACTCATGCAAGCTACCATGGCTAACCATACAAAATATTTCATCGGTGTTTCTCCTTTTTATTTTAGAAGCAGACTGTTACACTTATTCAATACTGTTTTAAACCATCTTATCATGCAATCTCTGTAGGCTCACCTTCTAAAACTAGGAAATTATGGATATAGACAAATTGATCGAATTTACCCAACATCTTGTGCAGCGGCGCAGCATGAGCGGCGAAGAAAAAGCTGTGGCCGACCGTGTCCAGGCAGAAATGCAGTCACTGGGGTTTGACCATATTTCAGTGGACGAAAATGGCAGCGTGATTGGCATTATCGAAGGCAACGCGCCGGGTAAGACCATTCTGCTCGATGCGCATATTGACAATGTTGGCATCTCGCCGGGCGTGCCGTGGGCGCACGATCCGTTCGAAGCCAAGATTGTGAACAGCGCAATTGTTGGTCGCGGCACAGCGGATATGAAGGGTGCATGCGCGGCCATGGTATATGCCGCGGCCAATGTGGATCGAAGCAAGTTCAAGGGTCGCGTGGCGGTCAGTGCATCGACTATGGAGGAGGTGCTTGAAGGAGTCTGTTTGCAGACGGTGATGGAGATTACCGAGCCAGACTTTGTGGTGATTGGTGAATCGACTGGGTTAGATCTGGCGCGCGGTGGGCGGGGTCGAGCCGAGGTGCATTTGGAAACGGTGGGCAAGCCGTCGCACTCATCGTCACCCGAACTGGGTCACAACGCGGTGTTGGACATGGTGAAAGTGATCCAAGCGGTAGAGGCGATTTCACTTGACGAACATGCGCTGATGGGGCCAGCCATTATGGCGTTGACGGACATCATTTCGGATCCGTATCCCGGGATTTCGGTGATTCCGAGCATCTGCCGCGTTACGTATGATCGGCGGCTGCTGCCCGGTGAGACGAAAGATGAGGTGCTTGACGCGGTGTCGGCATTGCCAGGGCTAGAGAATGTGCAGCTCAACGCGAAGCTGGCGCAGGGTGAACATGTCACGTATACCAATAAAACTTTGTTAAGCGAAAAGTTCTATCCAGCGTGGATCTATCCAGCAGATCACTTTTTGGTCGAAAAGTCGCTGGCTGGTCTGCACGCACTGGGCATGACGCCAGAAGTTGGCGCATATCGTTTCTGCACAAATGGAGCCTATAGCGCGGGCATTGCTGGGGTGCCGACGATTGGCTTTGGCCCAGCAACCGAGGCAGATGCGCATGTGGTCAACGAGCAGGTGACGCTGGCGGATTTAGAGGCTGTTGCCCACGGCTACGTTGGGATTATTGAATCAGTATTGGGGTAGCCAAACGGTATGCATGTATTAATAAATGGCTGGTACTTTGGTAGTGATACTGCGGGCAGCGGGCAGTATCTTCACCATTTACTGTTACATCTACTGCATTCTGCACTCGATGCTCGTTTCACGTTGCTGCTTCCAACGGATAAAGCGCATGATGATTCGTTTGTCATGTTTGCGGATGTGCTGCCGCCGAACCTAACGATTGAGCTTGCATCAACCAACATTGACTCGGTACGAAGCAAGATTCGGCTGCCGCAGAGTGTGATCAAGCTATGGTGGGAACAGGTGACTGTACCGCAGGCCGCACGCCAGCACGACGCCGATCTGGTGTGGGTTCCCTACTGGGCGGCCTCGTACTGGCAGCCACGCCCAACGGTGGTGACCGTGCATGATCTGATCCCAAGTTTGTTGCCCGCGTACCGCGGCGGGTGGCTCAATCGGATCTATACGTCCCTTGTCTCGGCCAGCGCGCGACGAGCGGCCGCTGTTCTCACTGTCAGCCAGGCGAGCGCCCGCGATATTGTGACGCATTTGAGCATTCCAGGTGAACGGGTGTACGCCATCCATAACGGGCCGAACCAGATGGGGCAGGCGCGCAAAGATGCTGCCTATCTTGCAGAAGTGTGCCAAAAATATGGGTTACCCGAAAGATTTTTCTTATATTTGGGCGGCTTTGATGTACGGAAAAATGTGCGTACGATGTTGCTGGCGTATCAACGTTATTTGGCGCTTGGCGGCTCGCCCGAGGTGAAATTTGTGATTGCGGGAAAAATGCCAGAAGCGGATAGTGCATTTGCACCAGACCCGAAAAAGATTGCCGCAGAGCTTGGGTTGATGGAGCAGGTTCATTTTTGTGGCTGGGTAGAGGATGTAGAGAAACCAGCGATCTATGCGCTGTCGCTGGGGTATATTTTCCCTAGCGTATATGAGGGGTTTGGTATGATGGTGCTCGAAGCGATGAGCGCGGGGACGCCGGTTGTAACGAGCAGCAAATAAGCGGTTCAGTGCATGTTTACTGTTTATTTGCGCTCACCTCTGTGTTCGTTGACCACAAATCCGTGATCCGCATATTTGCCTGATTATCGTTGTTCTCATCAAAGATATTGCCCAAAATATAATCATCAGGTTTTGTCTTGAGGTAAAGACCTATCCGATTTTTGGATAGAGTATTTTCTGTTATCAAGTTATTGCTTGCCTCTTCATCTATAAAAATTCCATGGTCATTCTCTTGAATACGGTTCTGGCGTACGAAATTTTCGGGTGCTCGAAGATAAATGCCTTTAGCATGTTGCTCGATGTCATTTTGCCAGACCTGATTATGGTACGCGCCATCATTTAAATAGATACCATTCTCTCTGTTAGCCCACAGATGATTATCGATTAACGTATTGTAGGCAGATTTTTTGTTAAGCAGAATTCCGGTTTCGTTATTGCTAATTTTATTGTTTGCAAGCAAGTTACGATTAGAGCGCCAAATGCCGATTGCGTCTTGATTCTGTGAAATGGTATTGTCTACTATTGTGTTAAAAACACTTTCGCGGTCTAGCACAATGCCGTAGTGGGCATTTTTAGTAATTTGATTTTTACGGATTATATTGGCGTAGCAACTGCGTGAAAAAATAAGACCGTAGTTTCCATTGTTTGATATAGCATTATCTTCAACGACAAAATGGTTTGAACTCTGAGCGATATCGATGCCGTTGCGCATATTATTATTAATGTCGTTATGTCGAATTTGCATGCCCGTTGCGCCAAAAATATAGAGTCCGATATAATTGTTGTGGATATGATTGTGCTCGATCATGCCAGTAACAAGTTGCTCGCCTACCATGCTGTTATTGTCGATGCGCCACGAAAGACCATAAACACCGCCGCCGCTTGATCGTGTGTGGGGTTGGCCTAAATAACTGATAGTCGAGTTGATGATATCCATACGCCCATTATCGACGCGAATATAACTCCGCCCATCGGCACTTTCTCGGTCATAGTCATTATTAATCGGATCCCAAGAGCTGATTGCAATGCCATCTATAAAAACATTTCCGCTATTGCCAAAGATGCGTACAGATTCCTGCAAGTCGCTTTTTAGCTTGAGCCATGTCATGTCAGTATGCTCGAGCAACAGCATGGTATGTGGGCTAAGCGTCAAGTTTGCTTTGAGTAGGTAGATACCGTCGCCTTCATTTTCGAGCAGATCGTTATTGCTCAAAGCAAGATAAATATCGTGTAGCGTCACGGTGTAAAGCCGACCTTTTACTACAATTGTATTGCTTTCGGGCTGATATTCAATTGAATGATTTCGAGCTTCGTTTGCTTCGCGAATCGGCAATGCACGATTTAAGAATTGGCGATATGCTTCTGCACTCTTAAAAGGTAGCTGTAGCGAAACTTTGTCTCCCTCAGTCCATTGATCATAGTTTCCGCCTAGGGCGCGTTGCTCTTGCCTTTGCGCCGAAATGCCCGAGCGCTCGATGCCATATTTGCGGGCGAGGCGCACTTCTGTGTCGCCTTGGCCCACTCGGTAGGATGCAACAATATTGCTCGAATTGACGGTATTTTGTTCATCAGTACTTTGACTATCGATACTTTGACTATCGATACTTTGGCTATCGATACCTTGACTATTGGTATTAGTTTTGCTACTGTTTGTGCGACCAATATTTGCTCGACCGATATTTGCTCGACCGATATTTGTTCGACTCGTGTTGCCTGCGATGGAAGCAGTTTGGTTAGTTGACGATAAGCTACAGACGCCAACCTCTCTCAAATTGGGGGGCGGGGTGTTTGCTAGTAACGTTACCAGCGAGCGGTCACTTTTGATATTTTCATAAAAAGGCAGCTCTGCTTCAGTTGCGTAGACGTCGGGATGGAGCATACTAGCGAGCAGCAGTTGACGGCTATAGATAAGATTAATAAACGAGGATACAAGCAGAATGATCAGCCCTGTACCTATATAACCAGGCACCATTTCGAAAAATGTATTTTTGTTGAAGCGACTTTTATCCCAACGCGTGATCCAGCCCTGTTCGTTCATGGTAAAAAACGCATAAATGCGCATGACGGCAAACCAGTAGCTTATTACAATGTAGGCGGGCAGGATCATTAAATTGCTGCGTCGCCGCTTTAGATGGGGCCAAATTTTTATTGCTCGCGAAACGAACCACCAGCCAAGCAGGACAATTGTGGTTAACCATTGCTGGTAAACAAGGGACAAGATAAAGTATGTAGGTGCAATGAGAGTTGTAACAGGCTGAACCAATCGATCCACTAGCTGAAAAGCCAGCGCCCGTCTTTTCCAAAGCCACTTACTCGACAGCGCGCGCAGATCGGCGCGCCAACTGTTGCGCGACCAGCGCAGACGCTGACGCAGAAAGATCTTCATCCTGTCTGCACCCGGGGTATAAACGCGCGCGGCATCTTGATAGCGAACCTTCCAGCCGTCGCGCTGCACAAGGTGCGTCAGACATTTGTCATCACCACTAATAACCGGTTTGCCTAAAAAGGTTTCATTGACCAGTTCATCGACAAGTGGAAAAATAGCAGAATGACGATAGACGGCGGTTCGACCCGAAAGGCAGGTCAGCGCATCGCCAGCGGCAGAAAGGAAGCGAATTTCATCCAAATAGCGTAAATCGAGGTAAACGTCAAAGAGGCGTTGTGGCATACTATTTGGTGCAAGTACATTTTGGCGGGTTCCCACACCCCCAACGTCCGGATCAGCAAAAGGGGGCAGAATCAGCTCTCGGATATCCTCAGACCAGATCGTGTCGCTGTCCACCAGTGCGACAATATCGCACGTAGCGGCGAGAATCCCATCCGCTAGAGCAGCCCGCTTACCGGGTTTTTGCGTCACGATCAGTTCGTAGCACAGCATGTTCTTATGCTGCGCGCTAACAAACTCGTTGAAAACAGCGATACAGGCCGAGTCAGAATGATCGATCACGGCAATTAGCTGATTTGGGGCGTTTATCATCCACGAATCTAGCGCTGTTTTAAAAAGGAATGGATCTTCGTTATATACGGGGGTAACGATACTTAATGTTAAAGATGAGTTCGCTAGAGGGGTAGAAACATAACGCAATCCAATTAGTTTGCGCAACAGCCAAACGCCCCATCGCCATATGCCGATGAGGCCAACAGGCACAAGCAATAAAGCGAGGTGCGTAAAAATAGTTGCTTGTTCAATTAGTTGTTCAGCGCTGCTACCAAGCTGCCTTAGTTCGGACAGGAGCTGTTCCAGCATGTAATGGTATTCTTCTCCTTTAGCGGCGATTCGGGGTCTGATTCTGCTAAAAAAGTAGCATATCATTTATCTGAAAAATGACTCCGTCAATAGTGACGGATAAAATCACAGAGATCAAAAAAGGCTCCGTCAGCGACGAAACCTTTTTGAATAATGCTATGTAAATAGGACTATTTAAATCTATTCTACTTCTTGAATCTTAAAGACGAGTGCTGCAAGTAGACCACCAATTAATGGTGCTACAACATGCAACGGTATATTTCCCATTGCAGCAGCATCCTGACCTATCAAGCCTTTAATGACATTTGGACCAATACCAACGGCTGGATTGAATGCACCACCAGAGATACCACCGCCAGCATAGGCTGCAACCACAACCGTGAAGCCAATGGCCAAACCGTAGAAAGAGTTTCCTTCAGTCCATTTTGAGGTTGCCGTCTGTAATACAACGAGTGCAAGCGCAAAGGTGAAGAGAATTTCAGTGATCCAAGAGCCCATACCGTATACGTTTCCATCACCTGGAGCTGGACCAAATGTACCGCCAGTAATGATCATCACTACATAAGCGGCGGCAAATGAACCCAAAATCTGGAAGATCCAATATGGAATCAAATCAATACCAGGCATAGCACCGCGAATGGTTGCGGCTAAAGAAACAGCTGGATTATAGTGACCACCAGAAACGTGACCACCCATATAAACCATAATCATTAATGAAGCGCCGATAGCTAGAGGGGCCATTTGTGGGTTCTGCGGCACAGTTAGGCCAATGGTTAAAACAAGAAAAAATGTACCGATAAACTCGGTAATATACTTTCGCATTAGTATATCTCCTTATGCAAATTTAAAGTTTGATGATAATAAGGTCTTGCATCAGCTCAAAAACAATACAATAAATAAAAATTGAGCCCAAGCAATAAAATTAATTAAGTTTATTAAAAAATCATTAGTTGAGTTAGCTAAAGTAGAGTCGATTTCTCACTGTTACCCGTAGAACAAACGATTGTTCTTGTGGTAGAAGATTTTGTTTAATAAACACGAATAAATAGGTTGTAATAAGGCCACTCCAAAAAACAGACCATACAGCATGGCCAGGAGCCTCTCCAGAAAATTTCTGAAATCCGTATAGTTATTTTACTAAATTAGCCTAAATTATGTGGGGCTGCCGCACAAGGGGGAGTAGTGCAGATCATTCGATTTACGTCACGCTGCAATAAATATTATAGCGATAGGTAATCAGATGTTATTCAGATTGATACAGCCCGATGAGTATAAAACATATTGCCTATGCCAGCCTGACAGAAGACCACTGCCTACCTGACATACAGTGTCGGCAATCTGACTTAAATCATCCCAAAAGAAATAGAGTGTCCAGTATATCGCAGCTACATCAAGAAATTCACTTTTGATTTTGAATACTTATCTTTCTAATTTAGTCATAGTCAAGAAAACAGTTTACGTTAAGTAGCTCCCATAATATACGGGACAAAAGTACTATTACTACCATTATATAGTGATGCTAGATATATACTCCGCTATAGTTCCTTGGTTACAAACTAATCAGTAGACCGCCTAATCAGTAGACCGCAGTTGCAGGGTAAACATTCCGCGAGTAGGATAATAATGGTATATTTGTAAAATATTTTATGGCCATTTTTCGGCGTGCGGATATCGCCGTTTATATCTCTTGTACTCTGTTTGTAATATAATACCATTTCTTTGACGAATCGATCAACAAACATTTCCTTACAGTTTACAAAAATAGCCCTCGCTGTCGAATAACAGCAAGGGCTATTTATACAAGTATTTCTAGATTAATTCAGCTTAATTAAAATGTCGTTACCAGATCGTAATCATCCGCTCTACACCATCGCGAATCTGGTCGCGATTCTTGCGTAGTGCAATAAAGATCGCGCCCAAGGCAATTGCCCCATAAACCACATATGGCCAGCTTTGAGATACTTTACTCACATTTAACATGAGCAGAATGACAAATGAGCTAACACCGACCGAAAATGTAGCGACAGATGCCATTCGTGACCACCAGATCAAGAAAGCGCCGATTAGCCAAACCATTCCACCAGCCAGCGGCGAAATCATCATTGTTGTGGCGGCAGCCGTGATCCCGCCTGCGCCACCCTTAAACCCCAGAAATGGAGACCAGTTGTGGCCCACAATTGCGAGCCCGCCCGCTAGCGCTTCGCAGAGTTGGCGAACCGTTAGACGGGCAGCAGCATCTGCCGGAACCATTGGCGACGGATCTGGAAAGACATACATGTAGACCTGAGTCGTAATCCAAACGGCAATTGCACCCTTTAACGCATCCCCTAACAATGTTGGGATCGCAGCCTTTAAACCGGCGGCACGCCATGCATTTGTCGTTCCTGTACGCCCACTTCCGATTGAGCGAATATCTACACCAAAGGCGCGACAGACAAGTACGCCCACCGGTATTGCACCAATCAGATAGCCGAAGAAGGCAGCAATAAGTAGCGCAAGCCAATTCATGGCTTATAGCACATCTTTCATTGCAGCTAATACAGCATCATAATCAGGATGTTGGGCAATTTCAGGAACATACTCAACGTAGCGAACTGTATCATCAGCATCAATGATGAATACCGCTCGCTGATCTAAGCGCAGTTGATCAATTTTCGTACCGTATGCTTCACCAAACGCCATGGCTGTGTGATCAGAAAGCATCTTCACGCCATCAACGCCAGCAGCTTCGCTCCAACGACCTTGCGCCATGGGTAGATCTGCACTAACGGTAAGTACGGCCACATTATCACCCAGTGCAGCCGCCTCTTCGTTCATACGACGCGTCTGTGCATCGCAGATTCCCGTATCGACACTTGGCACAACGCTTACCAGTCGAACCTTGCCTGCCGTATCACCCAGCAGATTAAAGGTAGAAAGCAGTCCATCGGTTAACGTTACATCGGATGCTTTGTCCCCTACGTTTACGGCTTTACCAGATACATCAAATGATTTTTCCCCTTTGAGCGTGACACTTCTTCCCATTATATTTTCCTCTTTTCGGTTTCAAATTTAGGTTTCAGTTGATATTTAATAAAAACTTTTTAGTTCTGTCGAATTGGTGGTATTAATAAATGAATTTGCAAGGGCATAATATATCCTGCCTAACATTGATATTGCATTGCTACTGGTGAGTGCCCATAAATCATAGATGCAAAGGGGGGAGTTGTATTGGCTATGCTTGGCACGATATATCACGCCCTTACAACCTCATGAGTTCTCAAAAAGCCTAATCGGGCTAGCACATCGTCAAGCCTAAAAATACAGATAGTCCGTGCTATTATTCCATAATAGAGAAAGCATCCTTTGCACTTATAAATAATTCAAAAATTAAGCAGTGATGATGCACTAGGCCATTCCAAAAAACAAAATACAGTATGACTCCAAGCTACTCTAAAAAAGACTCGGTAAAATCCATAAACGTATCTTCTAGAGTAGCCCTATTCTGCTGAAGTAGCCCTATTGTAAAGTCGAAGCAGGAGACTTTGCAGGGAACTCTGCGGGCACACCGGTACCCATTGTAGCTGGGCTTTGCAGCGCATGTGCAGCAGCAGTTAATCGGCGAGCCTGTGCATTTAGCTGACGTGCTCCCCCTCCGTCGGGATCTTGAATATTTAGCTCAGCCTGCATAGATACCCCTTCATCCATGAAAAAACTATGCACGTGAAGTGCGCCATGGATTTGGCTACCGCTCAGTAACTCTACTCGTTCGGCATGTATGACGCCACGAAAAAGACCACGGATACTCACGACTTTTGCTTTGATATTACATCGCACTTGCGCCATCTCTGTAATAACCACATTGGCTGGTGTTTCAACCTGACCGTCATCCACGGCACCGTCAATGCGGATGCTTGCATCACACTGAAGTTGACCCGAGAAAATGGCTTGCGGCCCAATGATTACTTCAATTGCATCAGGTTCTGGTCGTTGCACTCTTCCAAACATAGATATCCTCCAAACAAATTGTATCTAAACTCACATCTATATAACATTAAGCTATGCACCTTACCGCAGCACAGTCGCACATTTCTGCTTGTAGAAATGTATCTTCTCAAAAATTAAAGGTACCGCCTTGGCCTCATTTCGATCCGCTCGGAGCTCGGCAACGCTCAGCTGGCGAGACCTATACCCCGGAATGTTAAAAAGATACGGAGTCTTATGGGGCTACCGCTTATGAATTAAGATAATATTATCCTTTCGGAAATACTGGTACCACGGTAAATGCGATAGATTATATCTGCCAGCAGCGGCGCTATAGATAATACCTCTACTTTCTTGTAGCGCGGATCGTCTGTGGGCACAGGGATCGTGTTCATGACGACCAATTTCTCTATCCGATCATCATTGTTCAAGGTTTCCAATGCTGTAGGCAACAATACAGGATGCGTGATTGCAAAATAGGCACCACCTTTGGCACCCCGTTCGTATAGCGCATCAACCTGCTTTAGAACGCTACCACCCGCCATCACATCATCAATAACGATTGGACGACGACCTTCAATGTCACCAACGACGTGGGATGTAGATGTCTCGCTGAATCCCGTTCTCCGTTTATGCATGACAACCAAGGGTAGATCAAGCAGATCTGCATATTTGTTTGCCATGCTTGCTCGCCCAACGTCTGGGCTAACAATTGCAGCATCTGCAAACATTGGTTGGCGAAAGTAATCCACCAGATGGTTAATCGCGCTCAGCGGATCGACCGGAATGTTAAAAAACCCTTGGATGGCCGGTGCATGAATGTCGACAAAAACGACCCGATCCGCGCCACCATCCTCTATCATATTCGCAATCATGCGTGCGCTAATTGCCTCTCGCCCCTTTGACATTCTCTCTTGGCGGGCGTAGGGAAAGTACGGGATCACCACGCTAATGCTATGCGCACTTGCCCGACGAAACGCGTCGATATAAAGCAATAATTCAACTAAATTGTCGTTAACGGGCTGTGAACAAGGTTGAACGAGAAAAATGTCTTGCTCACGGACAACTTCGTCGATCATGACATGGATTTCGCTATCAGGGAGATGCCGTGTTGTTGTCTGACCGACCTGTACATTTAAAATGTTCGCAATCTCTTGCGCGAGTTCGGGGTGTGCAGAACCGGTGAAGATTCGAAGAGGATGATACGACTCAACCATTGATGATTTCTTGCCCTTAAATGTCAACTTGTCTACTGGTTTACTAACCTAGTTGACAAGAATTATATGATAGCATACCAGCAGGGGCAAAAGTCTACGCTCGCAGTGCGGAATGCCCTACGATTCGCTCACTATTCGCTCACTAAGTCTTTTACTGTATCTTTCATTATCCGTTCAACAGAATCTCAAATAATATTCGTTGAGTTTATGTTCAGGTTGACAAAGAAAACAAAGCGATTACAATTATCTACAATGACAAATCAAACTATTTCTGCACAGATCAAAGAATGGCTTCTTTTATTTGCTGACCGCATAACTGAATATCAAGATTATCTAACCGCTCTTGATGAAACAATTGGCGATGGGGATCATGGTGTAAACATGCAGCGCACTGTTACGATTCTAAGCCAGCGTCTGTTAGAGATAGACCTAGATACAATGTACCGTGATCCCGATGCATTGTTGCGTATTATCGGGATCACGATGATCAACCACATTGGGGGCGCAGCTGGTCCACTCTATGCAGCCTTTTTTTTAAATGCCGCAGATGCAGCCAAATCATTTAGGGGACAGAGACCAAAAGCGCCAGAAAATGTTTATGCATCCTCCCTTGTACTCTATCAGCTAACAACACTTTTTGCTCAGGGGCTTAAAGGCATTCAGCAGCGCGGCATGGTAAAAGGTGGCGAGAAGACTATGGTCGACACACTTCTGCCCGTTATGCACTCCCTAAAAGAGTCGCGCGCAAATCGTGCAGACATTCAGCAGGCGATGAGGTCAGCGCGGGCCGCTGCATTAGAAGGGATGCAGCAAACTATTCCGCTCAAGGCAACAAAAGGACGGGCGAGCTATTTGGGTATCCGTTCGATTGGGCATCAGGATCCAGGAGCAACGAGTATCTATTTACTGATTGAAACAGCTACTGAGGTTTTTGGTCACATTGAACGACAACCTATATCGCTTGAAACAGATAACGAGAGAGCTGCGTAACCATTCCCCTCCCCAGTTCCAGTCAATCTATTTATGGCTCTTTGGGATCTCATGTGGTTGACAATGCCACCAATCAGCGTGGGTCCTTCATGTCGAGTGCATCGTACTCTGTCAACTACATAAGATCCGGTTGAACTTTATTTATATACAATCAATTTTTATATAAAATTTCGGACAGTCTCCCCGCTCACATTCTAAGGAAGTTACCATGACAAAATATATTGGTGCAATCGATTCTGGGACAACCAGCACGCGCTTTATGCTCTTCGACAAATCAGGCACGCATCTTGCCTATGCGCAACAGGAACATGAACAAATTTTTCCACAAAGCGGTTGGGTTGAACATGATCCGGTTGAGATTTGGCAGCGCACCACACAGGTAATTAAAGAGACGCTGGAAAAAACCAGTGTCTCTGCTGATGACATTGCGGCCATCGGCATCACCAATCAGCGCGAGACAGCCATCGTTTGGGACAAATCTACCGGCAAACCCATCTACAATGCAATTGTTTGGCAAGATCTTCGAACGGACAAGATTTGCACCACTTTAGAGAATGATGGTCACAGCGAGAAAATATATCACAAAACGGGGCTGCCAGTTGCCACATACTTTGCTGGCCCCAAAGTGCGCTGGATCTTAGAAAACGTAGAGGATGCGCAAGCACGCGCCGAAGCGGGCGAGCTACTATTTGGCACTGTAGACACATGGCTCATCTGGCACTTGACCGGTGGCCCCGACGGTGGCAAACACATCACCGACGTCACCAACGCCAGCCGTACTATGTTGATGGATCTAGAAACGCTCGAGTGGGATGATGAGCTGCTCTCTATTATTGGCATCCCGCGCGCCATGCTCCCCGAAATTCGCCCCAGCAGTGACCCCGAACTCTATGGTCATACCCTTACCGACGGCCCCTTTGGCGCGGCGCTTCCACTCTGTGGCAATCTAGGTGATCAGCAGGCAGCGACTGTCGGACAGACATGCTTCAACCCAGGTGAAGCCAAAAACACATACGGCACAGGTTTATTTATGCTGCTCAATACCGGCACAGAAATTGTGCGCAGCAAGAACGGCCTGCTTACTACAGTCTGCTATCAAATGGGCAATCAACCGCCCGTCTATGCATTAGAGGGATCAGTGGCAATGGGTGGGGCAACGGTTCAATGGCTACGCGATAACCTACAGCTAATTGACGACGCATCGGAAACTGAGGAAATAGCTCAAAGCGTGAGTGATACGGGCGGCTGTTACTTCGTCCCTGCATTTAGTGGTCTGTTTGCTCCCTACTGGCGTAGCGACGCCCGCGGTGTTTTGGTAGGCCTAACGCGCTACGTCAACCGAGCGCATATTGTACGCGCCGCCCTCGAGTCGATCTGCTATCAATCGCGCGAAGTTTTCGAAGCCATGAATGCCGACAGCGGCGTGCCGTTGACAAAGCTCAAAGTGGATGGTGGTGCAACGTCGAATAGCTTCTTGATGCAGCTTCAAGCAGATATTGTCGGCACAGAAGTCATCCGCCCCATGGTAGCCGAAACCACTAGCTTAGGCGCAGCCTATGCCGCCGGGTTAGCGGTCGGCTTTTGGTCGAACTTAGACGAATTATGTAAAAATTGGCAAGTAGACAAAACGTGGCAGCCACAGATAGAAGAAGAAAAACGCGAAGCAGGCTACAGTGGTTGGAAAAAAGCGGTGGAACGTACTTTCAACTGGGTTGAAAAAGAGTAAGATATAGGTTGTTCGAAAATAACCTATTAAGGCCATTCCAAAAAATAAAATATATCATATGGCCGCAAGCTACTTCGGAAAAGCTGCTGAAATCTGTACAACTATTTTTCTGGATCAGCCTAACTCAGGAATGAGCCCAAAAAGCCGCTTAAAGAATCAAGCGAAGGAATCAAACTACTTACTATGAAGCGACAAGAAATTCTTGACGATATAGCGCAACAGCCCGAAGTTTCGGTACTAATTATTGGCGCGGGCGTAAATGGCATTGGCACATTCTGGGATTTGGCGCACCAAGGCGTTGACGTACTGCTAGTTGACCGAGCAGACTTTTGTTCTGGTGCCAGTGCAGCCTCTTCACATATGGCACACGGCGGCATTCGGTACTTAGAAAATGGTGAGTTTCGGCTCGTGCGCGAGGCTGTCCACGAACGTAATCGCATGTTGCGCAAAGCCCCCCACTACGTCAAACAGCTGCCAACAACCATTCCCATCTTTAAATATTTTTCGGGGCTGTTCAACGCACCGCTCAAATTTCTAAACATTTTAGACAGCCCAGCCGAACGCGGAGCAGCCGTGATCAAAGCTGGATTGATTATGTATGATGCCTATGCCGACCGCCGCAGCGCAGTGCCGTCACACACCTTTGAGAATCGTCGCAAATCGTTGCAAAGATTTCCAAAAATAAACCCTAAAATTGTGCATACAGCAACCTATTACGATGCATTTATCTCTCAACCAGAGAGATTGTGCATTGAGCTGATGCTTGATGCCGAGGCAGTAAATCTGCAGGCGCGTTCGCTCAACTACGCCAGCGCCGTGGGTGCTGCCGGCGACATTGTGCGCATTCAAGATGAGGTAAGTGGCGAAACATTCGACATTCGGCCACAAGTTGTAATAAACGCAGCCGGTCCGTGGATCGACCTTACAAACAACGCCATGGGCAGACCAACCAACTTTATTGGCGGCACCAAGGGTTCACATTTAGTGCTAGATCATCCAGAGCTCCGTGCGGCCATCGGCGACAGCGAAATGTTTTTCGAAAACGACGACGGTCGTATTGTGCTTATTTGCCCATATCTGGATCGCGTCCTCGTTGGCACATCCGACCTCTTCATCGACGACCCAGACGACGCCATTTGCAGCGACGACGAAATCGCCTACTTCTTCGACCTTGTTGATAATGTCTTTCCGTCGATTCAAGTGGACCGTTCGCACATCGTTTACACCTATTCGGGCGTGCGGCCATTACCCTCTAGCGAGGCAGATTCAACTGGACAAATTAGCCGTGATCACAGCATCAAGGAAAGCTCGTTGGGTGGCACCAATTCAGCGCAAACCAGCCCGCCTGTCTTTAACCTAATTGGCGGCAAGTGGACCACCTTTCGCGCGTTTGCCGAACAGGTCGCGGATCGCACGCTCGAAAAATTAGAGCGTCCAAGAAAGCAAAGCACATGCGATTTGTCTATCGGCGGCGGTCAAGATTATCCATTTGAAGAAATCGATCAACAAAAGTGGATCCAGCAAACCGCCAATCAGCATGGACTAACGGTTGAGCGGGTGCAGCAGCTCTTTGACCGGTACGGCACGCGCGCCACGGCCATTGCAGCCTACATCGCAGCACAAAGTGCAAGCGGAACATTAGATGAGCAGCCACTAACCGATGGCCCCACCTACAGCCGCGGCGAGATAGCCTTTATCGCCGCACACGAAAAAATCGTCAAATTAGATGATTTAGTCACACGGCGATCCCTGCTTGCCATGCTTGGCCGCATGACACCCGCAATGCTGACCGAAATCGCCGATGTAGTTGCTGATACGCTAAAGTGGACAGAGGAAGAAAAGATAGCCCAAATACATGCCGTCCGAGAGCGACTACTCACAAAACATCGCATTGATTTGAGCAAAGGAAACAGCATCGTTTGAACATTCTTATCATCGGGGCCGGTGCAATCGGTGGCTTAGTCGCTAGTCGACTAGCCGAGGATCACAAAGTTGATCAACATGAAAATAAACGCAACGAATCATCACCGCATACGATTACTCTGGCGGGGCGTCAGAGCTTGGTCGACGCATTTTTGCAGCAGGGTGGGCTTTGCGTTACCGAACAAGACAGCACCAAAATAATCTCGGCCATTTCGCCAGCAGCCAGCATTTTCGATGCGTATAAACAGATAAAAATCGATACCGCTATCGAAATCGACAACTTTGATTTTGATCTAGCTATCTTTACCGTAAAAAGCTACGACACAGAAGGGGCCGCGGCCGAGTTGGCGCGCGAAGTAAAAGCACGGGGTAGTAAGCAGCCGGTGGTGATGAGCCTGCAAAATGGAGTGGGAAACGAAGAGACACTGGCTGCGGCGGGGTTCACCCAAATCATAGCGGGCAATATTACAACACCCGTAAGCGTTCTTGCATCCGGGCACATTCGCATCGACAAGCCCAATAGCACCGTCGGGCTATCTATTTGGATAAACGAAAATGGAACACAAAGATTCCCTGAAAATAGTCGGGTACCAGTATGGCCATTTTTCAACCAAGTAGGGGAGCTCTTTGCCAGCCACAGTTTTAGCGTAGAAAATTATCGCAGCGCACAAAGTATGAAGTGGACAAAGCTGTTGATGAATATGGTTGGCAATGCCAGTAGTGCAATACTTGATCAAGCACCGCCACAAGCTTTTGCAGAAGATGCCATCGCCGATTTGGAGATAGAAGCATGGCGCGAAACGCTGACAGTTATGAACGCGGCCCGCATTGAGCCAGTCAATATGGGCAAGTATCCTTTCCGAATATTGGCACCACTTATTAGGCGTCTGCCAAAATCGATCCTGCGGGGAGTTTTACGTAGGCAGGTGTCAAGTGGGCGGGGCGGAAAGATGCCCAGTCTGCATATTGATTTGCATAGTGGGAAGGGGCGCAGCGAGGTCGGCTGGTTAAATGGTGCGGTAGTCAAACTAGGTCAACAGCTGAAAATTCCCACACCAATCAACCAGTTCTTTACCGAAACACTCACATCTCTACTCGATGATCACGAGAGCCGCAGAATGTGGCATGGCGAGTCGAAGCGTCTTGTGCGGAGTGCCGAAAAGTATCGTAGATGGAGCCAAGATGATAGGTAGTGAACAGCTAGTAGTGAACAGCTAGTAGTGAACAGCTAGTAGTGAACAGCTAGTAGTGAACAGCTAGTAGTGAACAGTGAACAGTTAGCAGGTAACTAACAAAGGCTAACTCTTAATGCACGGCTATCGTATCGGCTCACTGTTTGCAAATGTATCGATTACTGCATTTTCTACCCAATTTGGAAACCTGGACCCAAAAGCGCCATCAGAACAAGCGCCACCACCGTAAAAATTACAAATTCCCACAACACACGTGGTGTAATCCGCTCTTGTAGACCTTGCTGTGCGATTCCGGCAGTTAGATAGAAAATCAACAAAAGCAGTAACCCACCTGTTAGATCCGGTACTTGCGCCATGTAGTTGAGCGCCCACGTTACTTGCCCCAAAATCAGCCCAACAATTGCACTGTATGTAAAGACCAGCTCAGGTCGATCCGTTGTGTTACGCAACATTTCAACTGCCAAAAAAGTGGCTGTAATAGCGATAATTGAAGAAGAAAGCAGGCTGCGTGTGCGCGTTTGATAAACGAAGGCAAAAAGCAGCAGCGCAGCACCATATGTCAATGCGTTCAGTACCAAACGAGATCGGCGATAGCCCGGCTGCCCAGATTCGACAGTCGCATAAAGACAGAAGAGCGCAAGTGCAATCAGCACACCAAAGAGCAACAGCACAAAGACTAAAAACGGCTGCGAAGGCACATAAGGCAAAAGCAGCGCGGTAATCATGGTCAGCGCCATTGGCAATGCCCAAAATGGCCACGTACGCAGATTGGACCGATTCCGGCTAGACAAACGCGGATGTACCACCACAACACTTTGCGCACCAGCGGCAGCTAAAATCGCTAAAAACAGGGCGGCAATCCCTTGCTCTGTCATGCGGATCGAAACCGGAGTAATTGCCATAAAGTCCCAACGGATTGTGTTCTCTAGCTGAAAAAGCGTACTTAACCCGAGGCCGAATACAATCATCCAAGTGGTAACGCTAATCCGGTCGCGATAATTAGGCTGCACGGTCCGCATCATCACCGGATTTTGAAGTCTCTTATTTTTGCGCTGCCACGGCAGCCTGCCCTGAAATTTTTCTAGCATAATGTTTGTATGGGTATACTTTGGGTAACTGTTTAGTCCTTCTCTATTGATTTATAATTTATGTATCTACAATATAAATTTTGCACAACAACCGCATCTGCCCTCAAGTCTAAAGAGGATCCTATTGCATCAGCAAGTCTTAGTTTTCGGTTGACCATAGTGTAGAGTGAGCCATCTACATTTTCGCTCATTTTGAGTACATCCAGTTGATTGCCCTATCTTACAAACCAGCGGAAGATACGTCAAACCTCATGCCAGACAACAATCCACAAACCCGAAGCGATGCCAACTTCGACATCACAATTCATAGCTCAAGTGGTAGCACAACAGCCGCCGCGGCCTACCCAGTTACGGCACGATATCAAGAAAAAATAGCCGAGGGGCTCTTCGACCAAGAGAGCCATCAACCCTACTGGCAAGCTACGATCAACATGATGAGCGATCCAACCAAGGTACTGGGCGAAGCAGCCATCACCAGCGCAGGCAGCACGCTCTTTGACGCGCTCATGCAGAGCGATATTCGCGATCTGTGGATGCGGGCACAAAACGAGCTCGAAAGCGGCATTACCAGTGGCTTGCGGATCCGCTTGGCGCTACAGCCACCACTCGTTGCCTCACTTCCGTGGGAAAGCCTCTACGACTCAGGTCGCAACGAAGCCTTTGCCGCGCGCGGTCGCACCCCCCTTGTCCGCATCGAAAATCAGCACCGACGCATCGGCGCGACCCGCAGCCTGCAAGCAGCGTTGCCGATTAAAGTGCTACTTGCCATCCCTGACGATCCCAGCAGTCAGATTGACACGGCAGAAGAGATCCGACAGATTACCGCGCTGCAAGAAACGTTGGGATCCAGCTTTATTCAAATTATCCCATTTACTGGCCGCTTTGATATCGTTGCGTTGCGTCGCAAAATCGAGCAAGAGAAAGCAGACATTTTGCACATTGTTGCTCATGGCGAACCCAACGGCATATTACTTTGGAAGCGCGACAAGCCAGATTTTGCAGCACCAAGTTCTTTGCGCACGGTTGTGCAGCAGGCTGAAACGCTCAAACTTGTTTTTTTAAATGCGTGCTTGGCTGGAAAAATTTCGAGCGAAGATGCCTTTTCGACCGTTGGCCCGCAGTTGCTTCAGGGTGGCGTGCCTGCGGTCATTGCCATGCAGTTTGAAATTCTCGACCAGACAGCCATCGAGTTCGCCCAATTTCTATACGAAGAGTTGATCAGCGGCTCCGCGCCCGGCGCGATCGATGCGGCAGTTGGCACCGCACGCAGCAACCTCTATGCGCTCGATCCCGACAGCTTCGGCTATGGCACCCCCATTCTGTGGCTCAATGCACCTGACGGCAAAATATTTACGGTCCAACCCAGCACAGGAACCGACGCACCAATTGTGGCAAGGGACGAAAGTGACGATAAAGCTGATATCGCCCACCGCTCTTCTTCATCCGACGCGGCTGCGTCAGCCAACCAGCAACTTGATGCTAACCTAGCCCAACTGCGTACGGAATTGGCGACGATCAAAGCGTGGACAGAGATATTGCCGACGCTCGATCAGACCGCGCAGCGCGGCGATTTGCGCCTGATGCTTCAACAGCGCGGCAAGCTGCTCGATTCTCTGCGCGATCTCTTTAACCAAGTGGAGCGGCTCGACAGAAATTTGGTTGATGGCGACGCTATCGAAAGCGAGCTGAAACAGTACACCGATAAAGTTGCCACGATTCGGCAGCAATATGAGTCGCTGCAAAATGTTGAAATGATTGTTCAAGCTCAAATCGGCCAGTGATCCAAAATAAGCGCCAGCCTGTTGCTATTCTACGCCTCTTTCTGCTGACCATTCTTCTTGCAAGCGCCATTGCTTATGGCACCGTTACAACCGCCATTTCGCTGCGCACGTTGCGTCAGCACGGATCGGGGTTGGCCAATCAGCAGACGCCAAGCGGCCCCACGATTCCGCTGCTCGGCATTACTACCCAGCTAGAGCAATATGGCCCCAGCGAGCGGCAAGCGGCCTTGGCGCGGCTGCATGCGGCAGGCTTCGGCTGGATCCGTCAGCGGCTGGATTGGGCCGAAATCGAGCCGCTGCAAGGGCAATTTCAATGGCAACCTAGCGACGCGATCCTGGCCGACATCGGCGAGAGCGGGCTGGTGCCGATTCTGCTGCTCGACGGTAGTCCCGCATGGGCGCGCGCCGATGTAGACGCCGATAATCCCCTCGCCCCCCCAGTGGATCCGCAAGATTTTGCCAACTTCGCCCAAGCCGTTGCCCAGCGCTATCAGAGTACTTTCTACCAACTGTGGGACGAGCCAAACATCGCGCCGCACTGGGGCAGCCGCTGGGTCGAGCCGATTGAGTATACCCGTCTGCTGCGCGATGCTGGCTGCGCCATTCGGGCTGTTGATCCCAATGCGGTTATCATCAGTGCCGCGCTCGCGCCCACCACAGATAGCGGCCACGCGGCCATCCACGAGATCCAATTTCTCCATCGGCTGATTGCCGCCACGCCACCCGTTGAGCCGCTTTGTGATAAAAATAATGGCGTTCAGTCAAAACCCTTCCCGCATAGCGTAAATACACGAACGAACATCCGCGACCCCAACCTCTTCGACGTGGTTGCCATCCAGCCCTATGGCTTCGGTCATCATCCAGCGGACAGCCGTCAGCGTCGCGACGTGCTCAACTTTCAGCGCGCCGCGCACATCCGCCGTGCGCTCGTGGCTGCCGGTTACGCCGACACCCCCATTTGGGCCACTCGCTTTGGCTGGAACCGCACCCAAAACTCGCCGTGGGCGTCTATCCCTGCGCCGCGCCAGCCCGAGTTTGTCGCTGCCGCCATCGAACACAGCCGTGCCAATTGGCCATGGCTACAAGCGCTCGGCTGGCACATCGATCAACCCGCCGCGCCCCGCAGCGATCCCGTTTGGGGCTTTGCGCTGAGCGATCCATTGGCGGATCAACTAGGGCAGGCCGCGCAAGCCCCCGACCCGACTGCGGCTATACAGCCCATCCGCTTGATAGATCTGTGGCGGGTGCCTCTGCTTATGCTGCTTCTCGTGATCGGGGTGGCGTGGCGGCTCCCGTCAACGATCTCACAGATCCCGGTGCGGCATCGGCTGGCCCAGTGGCTTGATCATTCGGCGGTCCGCGTTCCGCTGTGGATCGGGCTGCTTTACGCCTATCACATTGCGACGTGGCCGCCGCTCATTCTGCTCTTGTGGATGCTTGCCGCCGCGCTGCTTTTCCACACGCCGCGTGATGGGTTGATGCTTGCAACAATCTTGCTGCCCTTTCATTTTCGCCACAAAGAGATCTGGCTCTTCACCTATCCGTGGCGGATCATGCCGGTTCAGGCCATGTTGCTCTGTCTGTTGCCCGCGCTTGGATGCATGGTTTGGGGAAAGTGGCGAGAGATAGTTCGTTTTCGGGAGTGGGGCACGATAGTTCATGCCCCTACGATCATTATGGATCTTTTTGCTTTTGTATGGTTAATTATCAACCTGCTTAGCTATGCGAATATTTGGCATAAAGCGGCTTATTTCCGCGGGCTGATCGATTTTGCCTTTGTGCCGCTTTTGCTCTACTTTGCTGTCCGTCTCTTGATTCGCACCCAAGCGCAATGGCGGCAACTGCTCATCGCGATCTGGATCGGGGGCTTGCTCGTTGCCCTCATCGGCTGGATCAACTGGCTGGGCGGCAGCGGTCCAAACGCCGACGGGGTCCGCCGCCTTGTAGGTCCGCATTACTCGCCCAATCATACCGCGCTCTATCTAACGCGCACGTTTTTTGTTGGCATTGGTTTGTGGCTCTACTATATTTATTCCAGTGATGTCTTTTACAAGCGAGGCCGCCCAAAAACCCAGAATCACCGCCCCATTCTTCTTAATTTAGCACCGCTGGCTATTTTGCTGCTTAGCGGGATGATTATTATCACTTTGGCTTTGCTTTTTACAGCCAGCCGTGGCGCACTGCTCCTTGGTTTGCCCTGTGGGGCGCTTGCGTTCTATCTACTTTTACCGCAGCGAAATTCAGCACGCACAATCTCTGCCATGCTCGACCAAATTATCCGCTCAAGCCGCAGATCAATCGCCACCCTTCTCAGCCTTAGCCTCCTCCTCAGCCTTTTTCTAAGCACTTACGCGGCTCGACTCGCAAACATTGCCACCTTCTGGCGACGGACCCAAATCTGGCAGGCCACGCTCCAGCTTTGGCGCGATCACCTGTGGGTTGGTGTTGGAGCAGACGGTTTCTTCTGGCGCTATCCGGCCTACATTTTAGAGCATCCACTGCTCGATCCGAACATTAGCCATCCGCACAATATCTGGCTCGAATATGGTGCGCAGTGGGGCGTGCTTGGGGTTGTTTGGTTGGTGGGAATGCTTGGAGTAGTTGTGTGGACTGTGCGCAAACAGCGGCGGGATCTACTTATTGTAGGGATCTGTGCAGCGCTTGTTTCAGGGGTGGCCCATGGTCAAGTGGATGCGTTCACATCGCTGGCGGACATTGCTGGGTGGAACTGGCTGGCGGTGGGGTTAGTTTGTCAGGCGCGGTGGCTTGCTACTCGCTCAGCTTCCGGCTCAATCACAGGACAAGTTGATCAACCTTCATTGCGAATAGCGTTGGCTGAGCTTGGACGTAGTCCAACGGTCGAAGCCAGAGGCGGTGGCGATGTGAATGGTTGGCAACGCTTCTACCTCACCCCAAAACTTCGCCACTTCCCTACACGATTTGGGTAAAGGTTGGCCATCTTGAGAGGGCTAGGGTGAGGTCAAAACGTGGGCAACCCCGAAAGCCGCACCACTATCCTATAATGCCATCCAGATCAAAAAAGACGCCGGAGTGCATTATGCGCACCTCGACGTCTCTCTGTACTCTAAAACAGTAGCAGGCTATAGCCTACTCAACATTCACCGTAATATCCAGATCCGAACCGGGTAGCGAAGGCACAATCGTATTCTGTACGAAAGACATTACATTCGCGTCGGCTAGTGGCGTGTCTGCCAAGAATGGAGCAGCTAAATCAAGCATCGTATTCAGCGAAGCCGCATCATAATCCAGCGACAGCAGATTCTCGCCATCGGCCAAAACGTTTAGCTTATTTACATCAGTCTTCAGCTGCAAAGCACTTGCATCAAGCTGATTCATCATATCGGCAAGCTGTGGCGGCAGCGCAGGAATCATCGCCGCAAAATCGCCCAAATCCGTGCCGCTAATATCTTGCAATTGACCATTCGCATAATTCGCCACCATGCGGATCGTGCCAGTTGGTGCGTCGGCATCCGGTTCGACAAAATTGCCCAGAGAGGCATCAACCGTCTCTGCCGCTGATCCATCAGCGTTTGGAATCGAAAGCGATGTGGAGAAACCATTCTCGCCAGCGATATTGTTGAATATCTCAAGACCACCGTTCACCTGATCCGCACTTGCGCCCGTCATCGGGATCACAACGCCGTTGAGAATCTTATCAAACGAATCGCCCGTCCAGCTGAGCGAAGGCAAAGACATGCCATTTGCGCCGAGTTTCAACCCCGAATCAGCATTCAGATTTACATCCAACTGCTGAATACCAGCCGCCTGTAGCTGCTCCAACATTGCTGGATCCAACACCGTTTGCCCAGTTGGGAAGCCCATCGCGCTCAGCGTACCGTCAGCATTCAGCGCCAGCGGAATCGACCCCAAATCAGTCTCACCCGTTTCGCCAGTCAGCGACACTTGCAGATCAAGCGCTGTACTTTGCAACGTTGGCACCGCGCTCTTAATTGTGTTGAGCGTTGCCTCGTCGCCAATAAATGGAGCCGCAACATCCAGCACATTGTCGAGCGAATTGCCATCAAACGCAATGTTTGGCAACTGCTTATCGCCGATCGACAGATCAATACCGTTTGCGCCAGTCTTCACGCCTAACGTGTCACCAAGGCCCGACAATGTACTCATAATCGCGGGCGGTATTGCCACACCAGCCACGCCCAAATCCGAAAGCGGCACACCCGCAACTGTGGCGGCACCATCTGGCGTAAAGGCCAAACTACCAACGCTCATCGACTGCTCTGGCTCCACATCCGAAACCGTTGCGGTTGTCTCACCCTTCCACGGTTCAATGTCTAATACCTCTGCACCATCCGCTGGCGGGACGTTCAGCTTGACGCCGATACCAAACTGACGCAGTAAAGGCAGTGCATCAGCAATTGCATTCATATCCGCGCCACCTGTCATCTCTGCGGGCAGACTTTTCAACACCTCGCCCAGCGTCCCAGCAGATTCAGCATCCCATTCTATATAGGGCAAATCCTCACCATTATTATAAATGTGAATGCCATTATATCCAGGGCGAACCTCTAATTGCTGAATGTCAGCGCCCTGCAACTGCTGCACCATTGCGGGGTCAACAACCTGCTGCGGCAATCCTATACCAAAGAGCGACGCCGTACCATCTGTATTTACCTTCAGCGGTACCGATGGGGCGTTAAACATTGTCTTGCCAGTTGTACCACCACCACAAGCACTCAACAGCAGCGCGCTAAGCATTGCCACCAAGAAGACCAAAATTTTTGATTTAGCCTGCATGTACAGTCTCCTTCTTTTCGAAGATGATTTTAGAAAAATTTCAATTGTAACCACTGGGGAAAATTATGGGTTTATAGATATCAGAATAATACAATAACTCTATAGATGAGACAAGCATTGCAGAAGCTAGGTTTGCTTCACATCCACCAAGGCCGAGCGCATTGTTTCCTGATCGCTCCACGGAAACTCGGTTTCGCCAAAGCACATTGTGCGTTCATGCCCCTTGCCAAAAGCGACCACAATGTCCCCGGGCCGGGCCATCTGCACCGCAAAACGAATCGCCTCTGTCCGATCTGGCACGATTGTAAACGCATCATCCGTGGCATATTCGCTTACGCCCGCTGCAATTTCTTGGTTGATGGCGGCCAGATCCTCGGTGCGTGGATCCTCGGCGGTGATGATCGTAAAGTCCGCCAGCCGACCGCTCACTTGACCCATCAATCTACGTTTGTCTACATCTCGCAATCCCGCAGAGCCAAAGATGGCGATCAATTTCGGCTCGCGCCCACCCTGCTCCATCCCGTCAGCCTCGGCCCGACCCACCAATTGGCGCAGGGTGAGCAATGCACGCTCCAAGCTAGCGGGCGAGTGAGCAAAATCGACTACGGCCAAAAATGGTTGTCCAGCGTCGATTCGTTCCATGCGGCCCACGACGCCAGCCAGCGCCGCCACCCCCTGTTGCAGTGCGTCGGGCGAAATGTTCAACGCCAGCGCCACCGAGGCTGCGCACAATATATTCTGCACATTAAAGTCACCGATCATCTGCGTCTCGATTGGTACGCTGCCACCGCCCCAGCTTAGATCAAAATGCGTGCGGTCGGGCAAAGCACGCACGTTCGCCGCCTGCACATTTGCACCGCTGCCGATCCCATACTGCACAATTCTAACATCTACAGGCTCTCTTTCACTTTCTCTTTTTCTTGCTCCTACTCCTTCTCTTGCTCTTCTTTGCTCTTCATCTAGCACGGCTAGCAGCGGCGCATAGCTCCCCTCGCCCGCGTAATTCTGCATGTCGTCTAAATTCAAAACAGCGAATTTTGGCTGCTGACTTTGACCATGAAAAAGCATTCGAAAGAGCAGCGCCTTGGCCGCAATATACGCACCGCGGCTGCCGTGCCAGTCGATATGTTCGTGGGTAATATTTGTCACGCACGCCACATCAAAATCAACCGCGGCGACCCGATCCTGCGCCAGACCGTGACTGGTGCTTTCGACAATTGCATAGCGACAGCCAGCGGCCAGCATCTGCGCCAGAAAGGCTTGCACCGCGGGCGCATCGGGCGTGGTCACGTGGAAGCCGGTGTCGATCTCGTCGCCGCAGATGCGCGCGCCCACCGTGGTGATGACGCCGACGCGGCCAGACGGAAAGGCAGCGGTACGCGTGGCCGCCACCAAAATAGATTCTAAGATGGTCGAGGTTGTGGTCTTGCCGTCGGTGCCCGTTATGCCGATCACGGTCATGGCTCGACTGGGGAAGTCGTGCAGTGCAGCGGCGCAGATCGCCAACGCGCGGCGGCTGTCAGCAACTTGCACGTAAGGGAAATCATCCGGCAATGCTAGATCGACACGCGCCACGGAGCCGATTATGGCGGCGGCACCGTGCTCGATTGCGGCGCGGATAAAGCGGTGGCCGTCGAACGAGTCGCCAACCACGGCCACAAAGAGCGTGCCCTTGGTTACGGTGCGGCTATCGCCCGTTACGCTGCTGATTGCAACATTACTGAATTTTGATTGGGTTGCAGGAAGATGTTTGACCAGTTCGGCTAACGTTTTTTGGGTCATGTGCAGGACAGGTGTAAGCCAAGAATTTGGTAGGTTCGGTCGACACTTGGAAAGCTAAAGTTTTCGCGAATGGGCTGCCAGCCGCGGTTTTGATAGAGGTGTCGAGCCGCAGTTTTGGTGTTGATGGTGGATAAGACCGCGGTTTCGTGGGGCAGGTCGGCCAAAAGCGCGTCGTGCAGTTGACCGCCAATTCCGTTGCCTTGATAGGCTGGCAGCACGGCGAGTTCGATTATTTCGAAGGCGTTTTCAAACCAAAGCGTGCGCATAATGTCGCTCATGCCGTCTGTCACAACTGCGTGAAACCACTGGTCTGGCGAACAGGTGCCGCCATAGGCCATGCCCACGGGGGTGTCGCCATCCAGCGCGAGCTGCATTTTGACATCAGCTCTTTGCATTTGCTGCGGTAAGACTCTCGCAAATTGGCGCACAATAGATGGGTGTTCGTTGTAGGGCGGCAGCGTAAAGACCGATTCGTATATGTCGACGATTGTTTTGTGGTGACGGCTCAGTTTGGCAGCGGGAAGAGAAACAATGTCGATTGTCATGATACATTAAATATCGCGCGGGCCGCGGACCACCGACCAACCAGCTGCAAGGATCATCAATGAGAATAACATGCTCATTGCGACAAATACGCCAGGCAGATTTTCGTAGACTTCGGTCACGATATCAATTGGCGTTGCCGTTGCGGTTGGTGTTTGCGTTGGTGTCGGCTGGGGCGTATCGGTTGGCAGTGGTGTGGCGGTTGGCAGCGGCGTGTCCGTTGGCAGTGGCGTGGCGGTTGGCGGCACCGGCACATTAAGCACGATGGTATCGGGTGATGCGTCCCCGTCCGAAGTACTGTCCGACGAGTCGGTCTCGCTTTCGTCACTGTCTGGGTTGGCGCTATCCTGCGCACTACCAGAATCGGGTACATTCAGCACAATTTCCACTGGCCCATCATCATTTGATTGCTCACCCTCTTGCCCATCCGCTTGTTGATCCGACGGCTGTTCAGGATTGTCACCAGTTTCGCCAGTTTCGGCTGCCTCCTCCGGCTGTTCCGTTACGGGCTGTTCCGTTACGGGCTGTTCCGTTACAGCGGGCAAAGGGGTATCGGTTGGTGGTGGTTCGGGGGTGGGCGTATCCGTTGGAGCAGGCGTACCCGTTGGCGTTTCGGTTGGTGTTTCGGTCGGCGTCTCGGTTGGCGTCGGTGTGTCCGTTGGAATCGGCGTCTCGGTTGGTGTTTCGGTTGGCGTTGGCGTGTCCGTTGGCAGTGGTGTTGGGGTCGGCGATGGCGTGACGGTTGCAAACGCCTGCTCTAAATCAAGCTCTTGGATGTCGCCAAAGAGCGAGAAAGTTTGCCCTTCATCATCGCTGCGCAGCACCCAATTTTCGACCGTTCCCGCATAGACGATCCGCGGCGCGCGGTCGGTATTGGCAATGGCATAGGTCGCACCGCCGTAGGGCGCGCCGTTCACGGTTGCTTGATTCCAGACGTCGCCATTACCAAACCAAACGCCATTTTCCGTGGCTGTTACAACATTATATTTGGTGCTAACAATGTCGTACACTCGCGTGTCGGGAAAGCCAGGGACGCGATTCCATGCAAGCCCATCGACGCTGGCGTAAATCCCATCAAATGTGCCAAGAAATATCTGATTCTCGTGCAGCGTCAGGCTATAAATAATTGTGCCAGCGGGCGCACTAGAAACAAGCTCCCACACTTCGGAATCTGGCAGCAGACGATAGAGGCCAGCGTGTGTGCCTGCGTAGACAATGCCATCGCGCACCACAACTTCACGCACGCGGCTCGCATCGCCTCCCATTCCCGCATTGAGCTTGGTCCAGGTGTCGCCACCGTCGCGACTGCGCAGCACTCCATCCCAACGTGTACAGGCATAGAAGACAGTCTCTTTATCTTCAATTACAGAATAAATCTCACCAATGGCACTATTGCTGCTAAGCAGGTTTGCAACGCCGTCGAGTTCAGTCCAAGTTTTGCCGCCATCCGAGCTGCGAAAGAGCAACCCAAAGCCACCATCGCCCGCAAGCACCACCTGCGGCTTCTTTGGATCAAAGGCAATGCCAGCAATGCTAATATCCGACGCAAGGCCGCTCTCGGCGGTAGCCCACGTTGCGCCACCATCTTCCGTACGATAGATCGTTGGTGGTTGCGGCGCGTTGATCACGCCGACGAGGACATTTTGTGGCTTACGCGGCACAACGGCCAAGCTAACCACCGTGTTTCTTGATGGCGCGTTCTCTTGTGCCAAAACGAGTGCCGCTCCAACAATAGACGTTAGCCCCAGCAGCATGGCAATCAGCGTCAGCCACAGCGAGATCCGCAAAGCACGACCTCTTGTCAGAGCAAACTGTGGAGGCGCATGAGAAAGTCTACATGCCAAGGTATGAGATTTAGTAATAAGTGGGTGTGCAGCCTTAACGGTTTGTCTCCAGATAATTGGATGTAAAAGTCGGGTTTACTGTTCGGTTTGAGAGTTAGGCTAAATCATGCTGTCTATTTTATTTCTTAGAATGGTCTTATCGTACAAATTATACTAGGAACTAAAAAAACGTCAAAGGATTGGAATGGTTCCAATCCTTTGACGTTTTCTGATTCAACAGATAGTTTTCAGTAGCTTAGACGCTTTAATCGTTTATGTTATCAGCAAACGTTATGGAATCAGCGCTAAGAAATCTCGCGAGGCATTGTCTGCCCAAGCGATGAAATTTGGCTGATAGGTGCCGATCACCAATGTCGCAATGACACAAATTGCCAAGGCGGATTGAAGCGATATGCTAATGTTAAGGCGACTTGGCACAGTAGCCACTGCGGCATCATCCGCACTTTCGGCTTCTTCATCATCACCAAAAAGCATGGCTCCCACAACAGGCAGATAGTAGCCAGCTGCAATGCCAGAGTTAATAAAGCCAGCAATTGCCAAAAGCCAATACTGATGTTGAATCGCCGCGCCAAAGACGTAAAATTTACCAATAAAGCCACCGGTCAACGGAATACCGGTTAAGCTGAGCAAGAAAATCAACATAGACAACGCCAAGAAGGGTGAACGCTGCATCAACCCCTTAAATGAAGCACGTTCCGCATTGCCAGTCTCTTCCTCAATTGCCATGACCACCATAAATGCGCCGACATTAGTAAAGACATAGGCAAAGAGATAAATCAACATACCGTTGAGACCATTCATGCCCAGTGTGTTGATATCTACCTGCGAATTGGTTGCGCCGGAAACCGTCACAACCGAGACCAAACCCATCAAAATGTAGCCAGCCTGCGCAACCGAACTATAGGCCAACATACGTTTGACATTCTCTTGGCGCAGCGCCATTAGGTTGCCAACAGTCATGGTCAAAATAGCAAGACCAGCCAGAATCGGCACCCACTCGGTACGGAATCCACCAAAACCCATTAAGAAGATGCGAGTAGCGATTGCGAACCCGACAGTCTTCGAAGCTGTCGATAGGTAAGCCGTAATCGGGGTCGGCGCGCCTTCGTATGTGTCCGGTGCCCACTGAAAGAATGGAACCAAGCTCATTTTAAAACCAACACCAACAAGCACTAGCAAAATGGCGGGCGCAGCAATCACCGCAATCTCAGGACTGCTTGACAGTCCGGTTGCGATCTCGCGTAAGTCAAGCGAACCAGACGCGCCATAAAGCAGGCTCATGCCATAGAGCATGACAGACGAAGCAATTGAACCATATAGAAAATATTTTAGTCCAGCTTCAGAACTTCGCTTCGTGTCACGTTGAATGCCCACCAAAATATAGCTACCGATTGAGAGGAATTCAAATGCCAAGAAGAGCATGATCAAGTTGCTGGCGCTTGCGGCCAAACTCATTGCCAGCGTAATAAACAGGAAGAGCGACCAGAATTCACCTCGTCCATTAACTGGTGAAATGCGATTCATATAACTACCGCCAGCCACAGCAACTAGTGTCATACCAACGTAGAGGATCACTTTAAAGAAGACAGTCAGGTGATCAACATCGATTACCGACATGGCAACATAGGCTTTTGTGGCGGAGTTATTAAAACCAGCACCATCTACAAAGCCGCGCCACTGCAGAATTGCACCAATCAAAGCAACAATAAGGAAAAGGACAGAGACAGCCATAAAGCTAGTCCCGGTATCTTTTTTATATGCTTGATTTTTTTGCTGTCCCATATCCATAATCAGGATAAGCAGACCACCAAAGAGCAAGATTATTTCGGGCAGTAGTGAGCCAAGCGTGCCCACACCGTATTCAACCACAGTTAACTCCTAAATAGTTAAGTCCGATTAATAGATCTTATTCAGATCTTAGAAACTGTCTAAAAAGGGAATGTTGTTATGAAACATTCTGCATTCTCAAAATGCTTAGCCCATCTTTGTTAATCCTTTCAGATGGACTTTTAAAACCTCGATATCAGTCTATACTTCAATATCAGCGTATATTAAAGTAGGCCCTGAACATACGATAGCATTTCGAGCGCTGCGTCATTAAAATAATCTAGAATCAGTTTTGGGTAGATGCCCAATACAAACATACCAATAACGAGCGGCCACAAAACGATTTTCTCAAATGTGACCATATCGGTTGGGCCATCGGCAGATGCACCATCGACCGTTGTCCAGTGATTATGCTTTGCTGGATCATACTCGCCTAAGAAAACATTCTGAATAATTCGATAGAGGATATACACAGCCGTCATCACAATACCAATAGTGCCAAATGCGGCCCAAACAGGTGCAATGGCAAAAGCACCCTTGAAGGTGAAGAATTCAGCCCAAAATCCAGCCAAACCAGGTAACCCAAGACTAGCAAAACCAGCCACCATCATCACACCATAGAAATGTGGTGTCTTGGTGCTCAGTCCACCAAAGGCAGATAGTTCGCGCGTGTGTGCTCGCTCGTAGAGCACGCCTACTAACAAGAAGAGCGCACCGGTAATAATGCCATGGTTAAACATCTGAAGCGTTGCACCATTGATTGCAGTAGCAGCCGCATCATTGATAGCGGCTTCGCTCATGCCAAATATCTCCATGGCCTGCGCTTTGCCTTCAGGTGTTAACACACGGGCTGCAGCACCGATACCCAACATGACGTATCCCATATGGCTGACTGAACTATACGCAATTAACCGCTTTAGATCCGTCTGTGCGATACAGACAAACGCACCATAAACAATGGCAATTGCGCCTAATGCAATCACCCACATCGACCACCGTTGGCTAGCAAGCGGCAGGGTTGGCAAGATAATGCGGAGGAAACCATAAGCACCCAACTTCAATAAAACACCGGCCAAAATTACGCTACCAGCAGTTGGCGCTTCGGTATGTGCGTCGGGCAACCAAGTATGGAACGGGAAGCTCGGCACCTTGAACGCAAAGCCGAGAAACATGCCCCAAAAGACTAAGCTAGAGACGAGCATTCCGCGCTCTGCCGGGAAATCCGCAAATGGCTTGGCAGCGGCAGCATCCACAATATTGAAGGTGCCAGTCACGAAATAAATCGCTAAGATTGCCAGCAACATGGCAACCGACCCGATCAATGTGTAGATAAAGAATTTGACAGAGGCATAACCACGGTTTTTGCCACCCCAAATGCCAATCAACAAATACATCGGCACAAGGCTAATTTCCCAGAAGACGTAAAAAAGAACGTAATCCAGCGCCATGAAAACGCCAAACATACTCATTGTCAAGAGGTGAAACATGACAAAATATTCTTTAACTCGTGTGGTAATTGTACCAGCACTGTAGTAGATGCTGATTGTCGACAACAGTGCGGTCAAGAAAACGAGCGGGATGCTCAATCCGTCAACGTCAAGGTGGAAAGTTGCGTTTAACGACTCAATCCAGTTTGCTCTCACTGCAAATGGAGATGCCTCGGTGAAAACACCACCAGCGCTGCTGTCAAATGCAGTCATCAGGTAGATACTCAGACCAAGGGGCAGCAGGCTTGCAGCAATCGAGCCCCACTTAATCATCTTATCGTTGCTGCCAAACAGCACCAAAAGAGCGGATACAACAGGCCAAAATAAAATAATTGGCAGTATCCAGTTGTTCAATGATTCCATGAATGCTTCATCCTCCGCATGGATGCGTTTTAATTCAAATAACTATAATATCTATATTTTGCTCGTATCTATAAATAAGAGACCAGCATATACTTTCTTTTTGTCTACCCGCAAAACGAGCAAAGCACCTTAGATTATTTCGAAAATTAAAATATAGTATAGCCGTAAGCTAATATAGAGAAACCGCTAAAATTTGTATACCTATCTTTTAGCTTAGCCTTATACCAACGTCAACAATGCAGGCATAACCTTTAACATTAGCCAAAGCATGACCGAAATTACCAAGAACAGTAAGTAGGCCTGAATCTTTCCATCTTGCGTTGTGCGCAGCCAGCCACCAAACAATGTTGCGATGCCGGCCACGCCGCTTACCGCACCATCTATGATTAGGCGATCAAACTTGGCACCAATGTCACCAAGCCATAGACCAAAGCGCCCCACTCCATTGACGGCTGGATCGATAACCCATTTGGCATCGAAGAAGTATGCAATCTTTGTCAACCACATTGTGAAAGCGATAATTGTGGCTGAATAAAATTCATCAATCCAGTACTTATTGTGGAAAACCACCCACAGCGGCCCAAGGATCTTGCGCATCGGATCGACCTCACCTTCTTTCAGCCCCTTGCCATACATCAAGTAGCCCGCAGTCAAACCACCAAGCGGAATCAAGAATGAGAGAACAAATGGAATCATCGCAAACGTCGGATGCGGAACGTGAAATTCGAGTCCAGTAGGCCATTGACTCGCCGTCCACTCGAAATCAATATACGTTACAATATGACCGTGCAAGAAGTGCTCAAGCCAGTTTGGAATGAACCAGCCTAAAATGGGGAAAATTTTGGGGATGCCAAACCACCCAAGAGCAATGGCAAATGGCGCAATTGCCACCAAAGGCCAGCTCATCGCTGGCACGCTCTCTGGGGCATGATCAGCCATCTCAGTTCGAGGCTCACCCAAGAAAGTTAGGCAAATTTGACGCATTGTATAGAAAGCGGTCAGAATCGCAGCGGCCGCAAGCATCCAAAAGATTAATCTATCGCCTGTATACCAAGTACTAGCTAGAATTTCATCTTTCGACCAGAAGCCAGCGGTAACGATCGGGAAGCCCGAGAGCGCCAATCCACCAATAATAAAGGTATAGCCCGTAAGCGGCATACGCTTAAGCAAGCCACCCATGTTGCGCATATCTTGTGGATCCTCCGGATCCAGATCACCGTCAATGCGTTGAATTACCTGTGCAGCATGGTGTCCATCATGGTTATGATCACCATGCCCGTGCGCCGCGTTATGGTGGACATGTTCGAGACCATGCTCAACGCCATGTATAACGCTACCCGAACCGAGGAAGAGGAGCGCCTTGAAGAAAGCGTGTGTAATTAGATGGAAAGTTGCGGCTATAAAGGCACCCGTTCCGAGTGCAGCAACCATAAAGCCAAGCTGGCTAATGGTTGAATAAGCCAAAACACGTTTAATATCCCACTGTGCAATTGCAATCGTGGCAGAGAAGAGTGCTGTGAATGCGCCAACCATTGCCACAAACTGCATGACCGATGGCGATACTTCGAGCACAACCGCATAGAGCGGGAACATGCGCACAATCAAGAAGACGCCAGCAGAAACCATCGTCGCGGCATGAATCATTGCGCTGACTGGCGTTGGACCTTCCATTGCATCGGGCAGCCATACATGAAACGGGAATTGGGCGCTCTTACCGATGGTGCCAAAGAAGATGAGCAGGCCAATCAATCCCAACAACGAAACTGACCCAACAAGTGGTAGCGTAATCATCTGCCCCGCTATGGCTAGCAGGTTGTCTATGGCCAGAATATCGCTAAACATCAGGCTGTTGCTCTTTGCATAGAGTATCAACATACCCATCAGCATAATAACATCACCGATACGGGTCGTCATAAAGGCTTTTATGTTCGCCTTACGCGCCGACTCTTTCTCGTACCAGAATCCAATAAGCAAATAGCTACACAGCCCCATGATCTCCCAAAATACAAAGAAGGTGATAAGAGAATTGGAGACAACCAACCCCATCATCCCTACAGCAAAGAGGCTGATGTATGCCATAAAACGGCTGTATCGTGGATCCTTACCTTGTGCAGCAGCGAGTGGGTAATCGTCCTTGCTCAAGTGGTGGGGGAAGGTCATATAGCCACTGGCATAAATAAAAATCATGACCAGCAAGAATGAGACCATAAAAAGCATTAGTGCGTTAGGCGCATCGACTTGATACCCGATGTTGATTGCGCTGTTGCCCGTTGGAATCGTATAGAGCTGATTCTCAACCGGATGCTCGCCAAAATGATCGGCTGTAAACGCATAGAATGCAATGGGCCAGCTAAGCAGAAACGTTAAGACCGCGCCCCCGATTGCGGTATATGCACTGAGCGTTTTATTTCCGTTGAGAAATAAGACAATCAACAAAAAGGCCAGGAAGGGCGGTACTGGCACCAACCATGCTAAATTAACAAAACCTTCCATTTAATAACCTCTATCTACCTAAAAAGTTATGTGAGACTAAATTTATTAATATGAAGAACGTTGGCGATAGCTATTAAATAGATTCGCCAATGCATAGCCAACCAGAACACCGATTATCGTTAAACCAATAAACAAAAAATCATTGGAGAGCTGTAACCACGTGCCGATCCCAAGAAAGATAGCGCCGCCGCTGATGGACCATAATAATAAGCCACGCTGCTCTTTCTTTTTGAAGGTGGCTAATGCCAATGCCTCTAAGGCAGCCGCATCATCAGGGCGATGTTCGACAACCTCTTTTAACGCGTGATAGGCACCTGTATAGTTGCCATCCTTCATTTTATCAAGCGCTATTTCATAAAGAAAGTCGCACTGCTCATCTAGCGTTCCGCTCAATGCTTGTTTACGCATGATGTCTAAATACCCGTCTAACCCTGAAGCAGGTCAAACTCGTCTAAATTGACGGTACCGCTATTACGATAGGCAGAAATGACAAGCGCTAGACCAACCGCAGCCTCGGCAGCAGCAATTGCAATCACAAAAATCGCAAAAATCGGGCCCGCCAAATCGCTTACATTCTCGCCATAGCGCCAAAACGTAATCAGGTTAATATTAACGGCATTGAGCATTAGTTCAACACCAATCAAAACGGCGATTGCGTTTCGTCGGGCTAGCGCAGCATACAATCCACAACTAAAGAGGAATGCAGCTAAAATTAAATACGCTGACATCGGAACCATAAGAGCTTCCTTAACTTACTAAAACTTATTGAATAATCTATATTACAGAGCAGTAACCCACCTACAAAAACAACTATAGCCTTGCGAATTTTCTATAGGGTCTATTACTCTGATCTGTAAAGCTAGTTTCTATCGCGGGCCAACATAATTGCCCCAGCCAAAACAACCAACAGTAAGAGCGCCATTACTTCGAATGGAACAAGATAAGTCGTCACAAAGAGCTGACCGATCCCAGCGATGATTACTTCTCCATCGCTCTTTACACCACGCTCAATTAATGGCAACGAGGGTACTTCTACGACCACTGGCTCCTCAGCCACCATCCCTTCTACAGCTGGTTCTTCAGTGTCGGCTACACCAGTGTCGGCTACTATATCTGTGTTAGTTACATCGCCCTCTAAATCTGCCGCTGTATTGGTTACGTCATCTTTGGCACCAGTCTCCGCAGCCTCTGCTATATCAACTTCGGTATCTGGTTGCTCTGCGTCTGGTTGCTCTGCATCAATTGCATCAGCCCCAGCGTCGGCATTTGTTGCTTCATCGACCACAGCCTCTACTGCGGCGGCAGGTTCTTCTATAACTGATTCTGGCACGCCAGCTTCTGCCCTAGCAAGCTTCTCTTCTGCTTCGATCAGTGCAGCTTGCACTTCGGCCAAATCTTCTTCGGCCCGTACGACGTCATCTTCATCAACTGGCTCAGCAGATAGAGCACTTTCCAACTCTGCTTCCGAGTCGACCACTAGCGCCTCCGCAGCGACTAGCTCATCCTCCGCCACAAGAATGCGGAGAGAAGTTTCTCCAGCTATGATCGCAGCCACATCGGACATGGGTATTGCAGGTTGCATCGAATCTGCTGGCCCGGGCCAAGGAAGCACCGCAACCAGCCCTGCCAACACAGAAAAGAGTGTACCCACAACAATTGCGGATGTACCGGCCTGTCGATTAATCGGCGCAGTGTCTCCATACATCATGCTGCGAGTCAACATAATTGCAAAGGCGATTAACGTTGAAATACCGCCAACATAGACCAAAATCTGACTAACGGCTAAAAATTCCGCTTCAAGCAGCACATAGATACCAGCCACTCCAAACAGAGCCCCCACCAAACTAAGTGCGCTGTGAAAAAGATTCCTCGAAACAACAACCAGTATGCCCATCACTGCAACAAAAATAGCAACCTGAGCAAATATAAATTGTTGAAACGTTGGTAATGGCAGTGTGGCTAAAAGTTCTTCCATTAGAAAATCACCATACAAATAAACTGCAAATTGGGTTCAAATAATTAATTTGGGCCAGTCCGAAACACAATAATTATATAGTAGTAAAACTCTGTATAATTATTTTTTATTTTTAGCCCTAGTCACCAGCAACAATACCCGGAGCGGGGGTGTGGCCAAGTTCGGCATTCGAAACAGGCCGCATCGTACCAATCAGCGACGTTGGTGCAAATGCTCGTTTCTCTCGACTTTCTTCCGTATTGAAGTATTTGGTCAATGCGTTGATCACGACCGCAATCACAACCAAATTACCCAGCAACACAGCGCCGTACTGCACAAATTGACCACCCGGTAATTTCAGTGCAATCATTTGCCACAAAATCAGCGCCAGCACAAGTGGAACCATGACCTTCCAAGCTAAGGACATCATCTGATCCACGCGGATGCGTGGGAATGTACCCTTGATCCACATAACAAAAATGTAGAATCCAAACGCTTTTATACTAAAGTAGATAAGGCCGAGGATTCCATTAAGCGGGCCAGGTAAATCACCTACAAACGGGCCTTGCCAGCCACCAAGGAAAAGCGTTACGGCGATAGCGCCCAAGAAGAAGGTATTGAGGAATTGACCAAGGAAGAACATGGCAAACTTCATGCCAGAATATTCAATGTGGAAGCCCGCAATTAGCTCGGACTCAGCTTCCAACAGATCAAATGGCGTTTGTTCACTTTCAGCCAACGCACTAATGAAAAAGATCAAGAATGCGCCCGGCATTAAGAAAATAAGCCAACCAATCCCTAAATTAAATCCGAGAATTTCCAGACTTTGTGCTTCGGCAATTGCGCCCATACGCATCGTGCCAAGCAACAAGACCGGCGCAAGCATTGAAAGCACCATAGGAATTTCGTAGCTGAGCAACTGCGCAACAATGCGGAATCCCGAGAGCAGCGCATATTTGTTGTTACTGCCCCACCCAGCCATCAAATCGGCCATAATACCCACCGAACCAAGCGCAACCACATATAAAACACCAATGTTTAGATCGACACCAATAACGCCTGGCGCAAACGGAATTACGGCCAAGAGCATAAGCACGCCAAACACGGTAAGAATCGGGGCCAAATTATACGAAATAAAGTCAGAATTCGTTGGCCGAATGTCTTCTTTCGAGATTAGCTTAAGCGCATCGGCCACTGTTTGAAAGAGCCCATATGGCCCCCGGCGATTAGGCCCAAGACGATCCTGCATACGCGCAATAACTTTACGCGTGATCCAAATTAGCACAAGCGCCAATAAAAGTGCAATGTTTGCAATAATAAATGCGCCAGCAGCGTATGTTATTCCGATGGCAAGAAATTCGGACAACCCAAGATGGGTCAACAAGTCCGCAATGGAATCACTCCACAGCCATGGTTCATTCATAAAGCCACTCTCCGCTCAGTCTTCTGAGCACAATTGAAAATTCGCCTACAGTATAATAGTAGTAAGAACCTGTAGCGATTCAAACATTTTATTCAAAACAGATTAATTGAGTAAATAAGCTAAGTTTGTCGCAGCGACTATTGCCACTCCAGTGATCCTTTACGCCATTCCAAAAGCAAACCAAGCAGCAGAATCGACACGAAAAAGATTGTCGCAGCCACCGCATAGAGGCCAAAGGATGATTGAGAATAAGCCAGAGCAATGGGGAAGAGGAAAATAACTTCGACATCGAAAATCAAAAAGATAAGGCCAATCAAATAATATTGAGCACGGAACTGAACCCATGTATCACCGATTGTTTCGACACCGCTCTCATATGTGTCATTTTTAACCACGTCAGGTCGCTTGGGGCCTAAAAAATAACCTACTAATATGGCAGCGAGGGGAATAATGAAAGCAACGCCACCAAGCAGTAGAACAAACGCGTATCCCTGTAACATAGTAGTATCCAATAATAATTAATTTACAGCTAATTTTAGTATAAATAAACGGTTTGTCGGTGAACAGACAAACGCAGGCAATCATACCATAGTGCGTAATGAACTGGAAACTTTTACCCAACTCAAAAACCAACTAATTGAACACACGCCACATGTGCGAGAGCAAAATTTTATTCTCGCAGAACAATGTAAAAAACTATAGGCAAGCGTGCTGCAAAATGTATAATTGTCCTAAGTAGGGGTACATAATACAAGGTATGTACTTTTTTTCACAAGTTTGCACCAGCGTGTTTGACACCCTATTTTTGTCGTGATAAAATGCGCGGGTTGTTTTTCATTACAATAAGTTTTTGGCCATTTCAAAACAAGACATACAAGCATGGCTGCAAGCTGCTCCAGAGAACTATTAAATTTGTATAATTATTTTTTGGATTAACCTTTACAACTTACTTTACATCCAAAGTATCACATATATAGTAATATATCATTAATATATATGTGAACCTGTATCCATATTACAGGGAAACCTTTTCGCTTTCTGAGCAAAATTGAATACTTACGACGGTTCTTTCCACGACAGGCTAATATACACGTTGCATAAAGCACAGTGGATAAAAGAATAAAAATATTTTGCAGACAGATAAGCTAAACAGCTAAGTCGCAGGAGTAACAATAGTTGTGGCCATAGAATACTTGCCTCTACTAATTTTATTTATCATCGCCACAGGGTTCGCTGCCATTGCGTTGATATTGCCTAGTGTCCTAGGCCCCAGACGCGACAACCCTCAAAAGTTACAACCATACGAATCTGGTATTATTCCCTTCTCAAATGCCCGCAAACGTTTTCCCGTAAAATATTATCTCGTTGGTATGCTCTTCCTACTTTTTGATATTGAGGTTGTTTTTTCATATCCATGGGCAGTTGTGCTGCGTGACCTGCGCTGGAAAGCTATTACGCCAATGTTTGGTTTCTTAGTCATACTCGTATTTGGGTTTGCATACATTTGGCGCAAAGGCGCACTAGAGTGGGAAGAATAAATAGCTCTATGATATTTTGCGGAGTAGTGTCAGTTGAGTGCAGGACTTTGCAGCAGTATGCAGTTTGAAAGCGCATCGGCTGTATTGAAATTCAAACGGGCTGTTCCAATACAATATTTTGAAGAGCAACATCTCAAAGAGCCGAATAAACAACTATGTTTAAACAATCTATTTCGGTCCGCGTACATTATTATGCCCGTGTGAGAGTTGTCTATCGCTCACTAAACAAGTTATTTAGCTACCTAAACAGTTTTCACAAAGTAAATCTACTAAATTTGCTATCTATACAAAGCATCTAACGACACTTAAAACTGTCGTTTACTATGGAAAGCCACGCGAAGACGCACAAAAGGCTATCTGCCTGACGCTCGTTTAGCTGGCTTTCTACGCTAGCAGGGCACTTCAATGCTCTGGCTTCGGTCTTTGATGATGCACTATACGCTTTTTAGATAAGCCACAATTTTATTATTAGGATATTAACGCATGGGTCTTGAAGAAAATCTGCCCGACGGCGGGGTTGTTACAACTTCACTTGAAAGCTTAGTAAATTGGAGTCGTCAAAATAGTACATGGCCGCTTCTTTTCGGCCTTGCATGTTGCGCGATCGAGATGATTGCCGCAGGTACCGCACGTCATGACATTGCCCGCTATGGGTCCGAGCTATTTCGCGCCAGCCCACGCCAAGCAGATCTAATGATTGTTTCTGGTCGCGTCAGCAACAAAATGGCACCCGTTGTCAAACGCCTCTACGATCAAATGTCCGAGCCAAAATGGGTCATTGCAATGGGCATCTGTGCCAGCGCGGGCGGGCCATTCAACAATTACGCCATTGTTCAAGGCGTGGACAAAATCATCCCAGTTGACGTATATGTTCCAGGTTGTCCACCACGACCAGAATCTCTACTTTACGCAATGGACAAATTGCGCGAAAAGCAAGGTCGCGAGACATTTGCCATGCGCCGTCGCGATGAACTAGAAAGAGTAATGGTTGGTTCCGGTGCAGATACGTTCGCTGCATTAGTAGCCGAAAGTACAGTTGCTGGAGAAGGTGGTAGAATCTCGCTAGACTCCATCGAATCGCTTGAATCACTGCGCATCAACAAACAAAGATTTTAAGCCAGCTTAATAATAGTTTTTCAGAAAAATCCCGTAATATATTTTGAAATGCAAAAATCGGGACAAATTTGTTCTGGATAGGTGTAGCTCGACAACTACCCACACCCATAGATTTTTGGAGTCATTTTCATGCCTAACGTTGTCTCTCCCACAAAACGAGAGTACGAAGTACTTCCTAGTCTCAACGATCCGTCAATTCCGGCTGCCGCCCCAGCCCCACAGGGAGAAACGCTCGATCTGAACAAGATTGGTGCGAAATTTGGCGATGATGTTTTAGTATCGGGTTTGCACAACGGGCAGCAGTTACTATATATAAAGCCGGAACGTTTGCTGGAACTTGCCTCCTTTATAAAAAAAGAACCGGATCTCAGCTACGAAGCATTGATTGATGTTACGGCTGTGGATTGCAGCGAACTGCCCATAGATCAGCTACCCGAAGGGACAGCCGACAGCCGGTTTCACACCGTCTACCAATTTCGCTCCTACACGCGTAAAGAACAGTTGGCCGTTGTGTGCCCCACTTTCGGTGGTACAGAAAGTGATGATACCGACCCAGAAGTTCCAAGCCTTGAACCGGTTTTCGCTGGCGCAGAATGGCCCGAGCGTGAAGTCTACGATCTTATGGGCATCAAATTCGACGGACACCCAGATTTGCGCCGCATTCTTATGCCAAACGATTGGCCCAACCATCCGCTGCGCAAGGACATTCCACTTGGTGGCGAAGAGGTTCCCTTTAGCTTCTCGTGGGAAGACCCAGAATTTGCAACCTTGGGCAAACAGGTGATGGGCGTAAAAAGCGAAGTGCCCGAAATCCCGCCCGGCTTTGACACCGAAAACATGATCATTAACATGGGTCCGCATCACCCTAGCACCCATGGCGTTCTGCGCCTTGCCGTCGAGCTAAATGGCGAAACAGTTGCTGGAATTGACCCAGATCTAGGCTATTTACATAGCGGTTTCGAAAAAACGGGCGAAAACAAGCGCTATAAAGATTTTGTTTATTATACCGACCGCATGGATTACCTTTCATCCATGAACAACAACTATGGATATGTGTTGACGGTTGAAAAAATGCTCGGTGTAGAAATTCCAGAGCGTGCGCAAATTATTCGCATCATTATGAGCGAGCTGCAACGCATTTCTTCGCATCTCTTTTGGCTTTCCACCCATGCACTCGATGTCTGCGGTGCGGGTATGAGTCTGCTGATGTACGCCACGCGCGAACGCGAACGCATTCTCGATCTCTTCGAAATGGTCTGCGGCGCGCGGCTTACCCTAAGCTACATCCGTGTTGGCGGCGTTTGGAAAGATGTTCCGCCTGCGTTTCTCGTCAACTTGCAGGATCTAGTCAGCTTTTTGCCCGGCATGTTCGACATGTACGAACGAATGCTGACCGAAGCCCCCATTTGGCGCGAGCGGTTAGAAGGCGTTGGCTATCTAAGCACCGACGAAGTAATCAATATGGGGCTTTCAGGTCCAATGTTGCGCGGCAGTGGCGTTGATTGGGATCTGCGGCGCGATATGCCGTATGGTGGCTACGAGAAGTTCGATTTTGACGTGCCGATTGCCACCGAAGGTGATTGTTACGCGCGGTATGTGGTGCGGATTGAAGAGATGCGCCAGAGCGTGCGTATTTTGCAGCAAGCAATGGACAATCTGCCGGACGGTCTCTATAAGACTGATGAGCGAAAGATTAGCTTGCCGCCGCGGGCAGAGTTGGATGTGAGCATGGAAGCGCTCATTCACCACTTTAAATTGGTGACCGAAGGTTTCCACGTGCCGCCGGGTATGTTCTATCACGGCATCGAAGCAAGCAAGGGCGAACTAGGCTTCTACATTTATAGTGACGGTTCGGGTAAGCCCTATCGCCTACACGTTCACGGACCTAGCTTCAACAATTTGTATGCAATTACGAAGATGTCTAAGGGCGGAATGCTCTCGGATATTATTACAAATATTGGCTCAATTGATATTGTGTTGGGCGAAGTGGATAGATAAAACGTGTTGCGTAATTCTTGTTTTGTTAACTTATAGCGATTCTGGTTGTACGGTAGCACTGTTGACGGTGGATAACCAGTCATGACATTGTATTGCAGCACAACCAGAGTATTGCAGCACAACCAGAGTATTGCAGCACAACCAGAATGTCAGTTCACGAGTCACGTAAGGCCATTTCAAAAAATTAAATATACAGTATGGCCGGAAGCTAAACCAAAAAATCGCTAAAATCCGTATAATTATTTTTCTGGCTTAGCCTAACATGAATCACTTGCGTATCAGCACAAGCCATATTCTTTACACACGGCACTTACTTAGAAGCACTATTCTAAATTTCTTTTCAAGGTTTTTCCGCACATGATGATCACCGAATCGATGCAAAAAGAGATGCAAAGTTGGATTGCTCTCTATCCAGAAGGCCGTCAGAAATCAGCAATTTTGCCTTGTCTGTATATAATTCAACGCGAATATGGCTATTGCGTCATCGAAGCGCAGAATGAATTAGCCGATCTGCTCGATCTGACCCATGCTGAAGTTGGCGCAGTTGTGGGCTATTACCATATGTTCGAAGAAGCGCCTAAGGGCGACTTTAATATCGAAGTTTGCACCAATGTGCCTTGTATGTTGCGTGGCGCGGCCCAGTGTTTGGGCCACCTCGAAGAAAAATTGGGCATTCACCATGGTGAAACAACTGCCGACGGCAAAATGTCGCTTAACCACATGGAATGTCTTGGATCATGTGGTACTGCCCCCATGGCGCAGGTGACGAATAAGGCCACAGGCGAGATCCGCTATTTCGAGGAGATGGATTCTGCCGAGGATGCGCAAAAATTCTTGGATCTGCTCAACAGCGGCCAAGCGTTTAACGAGCTCGAACGCTGGACGCCAGATGGCGATCCGGACAATACGGGTAAAGCGGCTGGCCCCTATCACATTGGTGGTATGGAAGACCGGCCGCTAACTGGGCGCGTGGGCAAAAAAGATAGCCACAAGATCGATACATACATTGCAGATGGCGGCTACGAAACTGCGACACGCGTTCTGAATGAGATGGAGCCGACAGCAGTAATCGACGATGTAAAGGCCAGCGGATTGCGCGGGCGTGGCGGTGCCGGTTTCCCTACGGGACTTAAGTGGAGTTTTCTTCCACCAGATTCTGATGTACGCTATTTAGTAGTTAACGCGGATGAATCGGAGCCCGGTACGTTTAAAGACCGCATTATTATGGAGTACGATCCACATCAGCTAATTGAGGGCATTATTCTGAGCTCTCATGCTATTAAGGCAGAGCGTGCGTTTGTATACATTCGTGGCGAATATTATTTTGGCTACACGCGGCTAGTCGAAGCGGTCAAAGAGGCCAAAGAAAAGGGTTACCTTGGCGAGAATATCTTTGGCATCAAGGGCAAAAATTTGCATCTTGTGATCCATCGTGGTGCGGGTGCGTACGAATGTGGTGAAGAGACCGCGCTGCTTACCAGTTTAGAGGGCAATCGCGGCCATCCACGTCTTAAGCCCCCCTTCCCGGCGAACGAGGGTGGCGGGCTCTACACGCGACCGACGATTGTAAACAATGTCGAGTCGATCGCTAACGTGACGCATATTATGCGCCATGGTGTTGAGTGGTATACGGCAATGGGCACAGAGAAAAGCCCTGGAATGCGCATCTTTTGCGTTAGTGGAAATGTGAAATATCCGGGCTTGTACGAATTGCCACACGCAACGCCGCTTACCACATTGCTCAATGAGTATGCTGGTGGGCAACAGAAGGGAGATGTGCCGCTAAAGGCCATCTGCCCGGGCGGATTGTCGATGAAGCTGCTGACTACTGACCAATTTGATAGCGTGAATATGGATTACGAAAGCGTGGCTGAGGCAGGCTCTTTGCTCGGTTCGGCTGGTGTAATTGTGATGGACGAAGATGCGTCGATGATTGAGATTGCACGACGTACGCTCTCCTTCTACCGCGAAGAAAGCTGCGGAAAATGTACGCCATGCCGCGAAGGAACGGGCTGGCTAGAGGGCATTTTAGAACGCATCGAAGAGGGCGAGGGACGTCACAAAGATCTCGAGTTGATGGAATACATCACCAAATTTATCGCAGGGAAAAGTTTTTGCGCCTTTGGTGAGGCTGCAGTATGGGGCTTGCAGAGCAACTTGCAGAAGTTCCGTGGTGAATTTATTGAGCTAATTGATAATACAAACCCAAGCGGTATTGGGCCAGAAGTGCCAATTCGTCCAATTTATCGACCAGATGTTGGCACAGGTAGCGGGTTAAACGATAGCAAACTCTCGCCCGATGGAGAATCGCCATTGCTTCACGATGCTGTGGTTGGCGATGGCTAGAGAATGATGATTAGTGCATCATCTACACTAAAAGTTCGGATTATTTCTTGTGTGTAAACCCGAACATTAAGGCTGGACGCAGCACTAGAGAATATTTGCTCTTAACTGTATATGTCTTTTAAATAAACGAGTTTTCTGACCTTATGACCGAACAAGCCGAAAGCAACAACGTAACATTATTAATTGATGATCGCGAAGTAACCGTGCCAAAGGGTACGTTGGTAATCGACGCTGCCGAAAAATTGGGGATTGAGATTCCCGCATTTTGTAGCCATCCGAAATTGGATCCAGTGGCCTGTTGCCGCATGTGCCTTGTAGAGATGGAAGGCCCGCGTGGCGTTGCGCTGTTGCCAGCCTGTGCACAATACGTGGCAGAGGGAAGCGTGGTTCACACGACGACAGAAAATGTAAAGGATACGCAAGAAGCGATGTTGAGCTTCATTTTGCTCAATCATCCGCTGGATTGTCCGATTTGCGATAAGGGTGGCGAATGTCCTTTGCAGGATCAAGCCATGCGCTTCGGTCCTGGGGTTAGCCTGCTAGTGGAGCCAAAGCGCCACAAAAATAAGAATTACATGATTTCAGACACCATCGTGCTCGACCAAGAGCGCTGTGTAGTCTGCTGGCGCTGTATTCGCTATTTAGAAGAGTGGGAAGATAAGCCGCAACTTGCGCTTTTCGAGCGTGGTGGCGAAACGCTCATTGACATTCAAAACGGTACACCTGTTGACGCCAAAACAAGTGGCAATATCATCGACATCTGCCCGGTTGGCGCGCTGACCAATCGTATTTCGCGCTTCAACTTTCGCCCGTGGCAGATTGAACGCACGCCAAGTATTGATCCACACTACCCAACGGGTGATAACATCCGCATTGATACGCGTCAACACAAGATCCGACGCATTGTGGGCCGCGAAAATATGCAGGTCAACGATCAGTGGATTACAGACAAGACGCGCTTTGCCTATAATTGGGTCAGCAGCGATGATCGCTTGCAGCAACCCATGATCCGCAGGGATGGTGTGCTTGTTCCAGCTACGTGGACCGACGCAATGGAAACAATTGCTCAACGTTTGGGCGATATAAAAGATGCGCATAATGCTGATGCAGTTGGCGGGATCGGCAGCGAAAAAGTTTCTAACGAAGGCAACTATCTTTTCCAGCGTTTTATGCGCGAGCTAGTCGGCACCAATAACGTTGATCATCGCGATGGTGGCGATGTAGCGGCACTGCCAACGGGCATTCCCGCGCTAGCAGAAATTATGAAGCCACAATATGGGCCAAATCCAGCCGTGGATACGATTTTCCTCTTCGGATTTGACCCCAGCGAAGAAGCGCCAATCATTGATTTGCACTTAAAACGTGCGGTGCGCATGGGTGGCGCAAAGTTGATTATTGCCCACCCACGCAAAATTGAGCTGACTCGCTATAATGGCCCATTTATGGGCTACACGCCTGGATCTGAGGCAACGTTGTTAAATGCGTTAAGCGCAGCCGCAATCGAAGCCGGAAAGATCAACGCGCCTGAGTTGAGCAAGGTGTTATCCTCAGTTTCTGCCGACGAGTTGCGGTCCATTTGCGGCGTTGAGATGGCGCAGGTCGAAGCTGCGGCTAAATTGCTGGCCGAAAGCGAAAACGCGCTGATAATTTACGGCCCGCTGGCGGCAAAGGGCGAAGCTGGTGCGCAGGCGCTCCATGGGTTGACAAATTTGGCTCAGGTTGCGGGTCACTACGACCGCCTCGCCTATATTGGGCTCAATGCAAATAGTCAAGGCGCACGTGATATGGGCGTCCTGCCTAATATGCTTCCTGGCTATATAAAAGTCGGGACAGAGAGCAGCGGACTAGAGGAAGTGTGGAATGTTGAGTCGTTGCCGACCAAAGCGGGCAAGAGCTATAAGCAGATGCTCGATGGTGCTGGCGATTCAGTTAAGGCGCTCTATATTATGGGTGCCGATCCAGCTACCGAACGTCCAAGCTGGAGCGAGAACTTAGGCAAGCTCGATTTCTTAATTGTGCAGGATCTCTTCTTGACCGAAACGGCGCAACATGCAGATGTTGTTCTGCCTGCGCTTGGTTGGGCCGAGGCAAATGGTACATTTACTAATTGCGAGCGACGTGTACAGCGTGCGCCCAAGGCGGTTAGCGATCCAGAAAGTAAAGCAGCCCCAGACTGGATGATTTTCGATCATTTAGCTAGCATAATGGGTGCCAACTGGCTTTATTTGAACGAGAAAGATATTTTAGCTGAAATTGCCGAGGCAATTCCGATCTATGCAGGGCTTACGTGGGAAGCGCTTGGCGATGAAGGGATACAATGGGATGCAAGTAAAGTTCGCCCAAAGGCAGAATATCGGGCCGCAGAGCAAGTTGAGTTAAAAACGGGTACAGACGACTTTGCACTGGTCGCTGGCACAGTTTCGTATGATGGTGGCAGCATGTTTGCACTAACAGAGCGAATGCACGATATTTCATTTGGCCCCAAAGTGGCGCTGAATCCTGCCGATGCGGAAAAGCTCAATCTAGAGAATAATGCACCTGTTACTGTACGCAACAGCCATGGTTTACTGGCATTGCAAGTAAAAATTGACCATACAGTACAGGCTGGAACCGTTTGGGTTCCCGAAAGCTTACCCGGTGCGCCAGTTGGTGCGTTGTTAAATGGCAGCGATGTCGAACATGTAGAAATTGTGAGCAGATAGACAATGGATTGGATGACTTACGTCGTATACCCAAGTATACGCATCATTGTAATGATCTTGGCAGTCTTCACTGGATTTGCCTACACAACTTGGTACGAACGCAAGCTGCTTTCTCGCTTCCAAATTCGGTACGGCCCAAATCGCGCGGGCCCATTTGGTCTTTTGCAGCCAGCAGCCGATGCAGTCAAGACCATGTTCAAAGAAGAAGTGATCCCGAACCATGTTGACAAGTATGTCTACCTGCTTGGCCCGATGATGGCGCTTGTGCCTGCTCTCTGTATTTGGGGTGTCATTCCAATTGCCAAGGCCACACCGATTGTGGCAGATGTCAATATCGGCTTTATGTGGATTCTGGCCGTTGCTGGCTTAGAAAGCTACGGTTTGATTCTAGCCGGTTGGAGCAGCAACAATAATTATTCGCTGCTTGGGGCGTTGCGCTCTTCTGCCCAGATGATTTCGTACGAATTGCCGCTAGGCATCTTCCTTGTGAGCATTTTGATGCTGGCAGGTAGCTTTAGCCTAGTAGACTTGGTGCAAAATAGCCGCCCGTGGTGGGAATGGTTATGGATATGGGCCATGTTCCCATTCTTTTTCATCTGTGTTTTGGCCGAAACAAATCGTGCGCCATTTGATCTGCCGGAAACTGAGAACGAGCTAATCGCTGGCTATCAGACAGAGTACGGCGGCATTAAGTTCTCGATGTTTATGATTGCCGAATATATTGCTATGATTACGATGAGTACGATCATGGCAACAATTTTCTTCGGCGGATGGCGGCTTCCATTTGGTCTACTTGAAGATTTTACGATTCTTGGACCATTTGTGCTGCTCGCCAAGGTAATAGCGATTATTTTCCTCTTTATTTGGGTGCGTGCAAGCGTTGGCCGTCCACGATATGATCAGTTAATGACCTTTACGTGGAAGTTCCTGCTGCCGCTTAGTATCGCCTATATGTTTATCACCGCTATTTTGACTGTGTTGTTTAAGTAGAGAATTGGGGACTAGGGATTAGGGATGAGAAAACACGCCCAGTCCCTGTTCCCCAGTCTCCAGTCCCTATCTTTTCAAGGATTTTGACTCATGGCTGTATCGATTGATCGATTTATGAAAGGTGCGACCGCAATAGGTAAGGCAATGGGCGTTACGCTCAAGCACTTAGGAACCAAGCCGGTCACAACGGAATATCCAAACGAACCTGTTCCGGTCTATCCTCGTTTCCGCGGAAAGCACGAATTACGCCGCTACGATAATGGTATGGAACGCTGTATCGGTTGTATGCTGTGCGAGGCAGCCTGCCCCACAGACGCAATTTATGTGGACGCATCTGAAAACGATCCAAATAATCCAACTTCGCCGGGTGAACGCTATGCGAAAACGTATGAAATCAATCTGCTGCGTTGTGTCTTTTGTGGCGACTGCGAAGAAGCCTGCCCAACCGAAGCAATTGTGCTTGGGCATGATTTTGCCATGGCAAATTACAATCGCCGAGACTTTATCTTAACAAAAGACTCATTGCTCAATCCCGGTGATCCAAACGTCGTTATTCGTCCAGAATAAAAGTAAAGATTAACATTTATGTCTATTGCATTTTTTGCCGTTTTTGCGGCCCTTAGTATTGCGGCTGCGATTGGTGTCATAACAAGCCGACAACCAGTTCACAGTGCGCTCTTTCTACTAGCAAATTTTGCTACGTTGGCAATCTTATACGTCACGCTCGAAGCGCAATTTCTAGCCGCAACGCAAGTTATCATCTACGCCGGTGGTATCGTCATTCTAATCTTATTTGTAATTATGCTGCTTGGATCCGAAGATATCCCCTCAGATAATTCTCGTCCTTGGACAGCCTACGCAGGGATTGTTTTGGGTATCATTATGTTGGGCGGCATTGCTAGCGGCACGCTCGGAACATTCTCAGATGTTGAAATTCCTACCCAAACACTACCGGATGGCACAGTCACAACACTTTTAGAAGGTGGCGCGCCAAAATCAGTTGGCCTGGAGTTATTCACCAACTATCTGCTCCCATTTGAGATGACGGCTATTTTGATTCTGGTTGCATTGCTTGGCGCACTGCTGCTGGGTCGTCGTCCACATATGGGCGAAACAGAACTTGATGATATACAGGCCACAACCCAACAACTGTCGGAAAGCAGCGGAGACTAATTCATGGTTCCAACAAGTGCTTATCTACTGCTCGGCGCAATCATCTTTTCGATCGGCGCAGTTGGCGTACTCACCCGCCGCAGCGCGCTCATCATCTTTATGTGCGTCGAGTTGATGCTCAATAGCGTCAATCTCACGCTAATCGCCCTAAGCCGTCAGTGGGGAAATTTCAACGGACAAATTTTCGTTTTTATGATTATGGCAGTTGCCGCAGCAGAGGTTGCGGTAGGGTTAGCAATCCTCATAGCACACACCCGCCACTCGAAGACAATCAACATCGACGAGATCAACCTGCTCAAATGGTAGTCCTGGCAAAGATAATCCCCCATTTTATTTCGCCATCTTTTTCAGATCACACTTACACACAAATAAATGCTACGTCGTTCGCCATCAATCCCGCGGGCAATTATCGCGTAACGTTTAACAAATCGAGAGACATATCCGATGTTTAGTATAGCTTGGCTAATGCTGTTCTTTCCAGCGCTTGGCGCACTCATTAACATGCTTTATGGGCACAAAATGTCCCGACAGCAGATCGCCAATGTCGCCGTTGGGGCCGTTGCCGCAGCCTTTTTGGTTGCAGTCGGCCTCTTTTTTGCGCTTTTAGGGCTAGAAGGCGAAGAACGTGTTGTCACTGTTCACCTGTGGGACTGGATTACAATTGGCGACTTTTACGCACCGGCATCTATGCTAATCGATCCGCTCAGCGTAACCATGTCGCTCATCATCACCGGTGTCGGCTCGCTGATCCACATCTATTCAATTGGCTACATGGAGCACGAAGAACGATTCCAACGCTTTTTCGTCTACCTCAACTTCTTTATTTTTGCCATGCTCATTCTCGTGCTCAGCAACAATCTGCTGGGCATGTTTGTTGGCTGGGAAGGTGTAGGCTTGGCCTCGTTCCTGCTCATCGGCTTCTACTTCGAAAAAGAGGATGATGTCTATGGTTCATATGCTGACTGTGGTAAAAAAGCCTTCTTAGTCAATCGTATCGGCGACTTTGGTATGATTTTGGCAATTGCAGCGGTGTGGACAACGGTTGGCACAATCACCTTTACCGAAGTAACCGAAGCATTTGGTCATGGTGGTGATGCATCGCTCGTCTTTGCCGCCAACCTCATCTGCTTCTTATTATTGCTTGGTGCCGCCGGTAAAAGCGCGCAAATACCGCTCTATGTATGGCTACCCGACGCCATGGCGGGTCCAACGCCAGTCTCGGCGCTGATTCATGCCGCCACAATGGTTACCGCAGGCATCTATATGATCGCCCGCACGCACGCCATCTGGCACATTGCAGCCAACGCATCAATGGTCGCGGCGTGGGTCGGTGGTCTGACAGCACTGCTTGCAGCGACAATAGCAGTGACACAAAATGATCTCAAGAAAATATTGGCCTATTCCACCGTGTCGCAGCTTGGCTTTATGATGATGGGCGTGGGTGTAGGTGCATATGGCGCAGCGGTCTTCCACTTGACAACACACGCCTTCTTTAAGGCATGTCTGTTCCTCTCCGCAGGAAGCGTCATGCACGCCATTCATGATCTGGATATCCGCAAGATGGGTGGTCTTCGTCACAAAATGCCAGCCACCGCCACAACCTTTACCATCGGCGCAATTGCATTGGCTGGGCTGCCGCCACTATCGGGCTTCTTTTCTAAAGATGCCATCAAGTTGGGCGTGCTGTCAGAAAGCCCAGCGTTGTACGTTATTGCGCTAATAGCGGCCTTTCTAACCGCGTTCTACACCTTCCGGGCCGTCATTTTGGCCTTCTATGGTACGCCACGCGATGCGGACATTTATGAACATGCGCACGAAAATCCAGCCAGCATGACAACACCACTGTGGATATTGGCTGGCCTAGCAACCGTTGCAGGGTTCTTAAACTTACCGTTTGTGCTCAGCATGGATACATGGCTCGAACCATCCATCGGGCATCATGGAGCGCACTCACTAACGCTTGAATTCTTCACCATCATAGTGAGCATCTTAATTGCTGTCGTGGGTACATTAATGGCGATTGCACGCTACAGTTCGGGTGAATCTTGGCCAAATCGCATGATCGAAGCAGTAATGCCGCTTCGCCCTTACGCAAAAGGAAAATGGTTTGTGGATGAGTTCTATATGCGCTATGTGATCGCTCCAATCCGCAGATTTTCCGAGTGGCTGGCTGGCACGGTAGACCAAGGCGGGATTGATTTCGCGGTCAACTGGATCGGTCGCAGCAGCCTGTTGATGGGCGAATCTGCTCGCCGAATGCAGAATGGCGTGGTGCCGACTTATGCATTGAGCATCCTGTTTGGTGTTGTAGCCGTAATTGCTTACTTTATGCTGGCGGCATAATATATCTTCTTATTTTACATTGTTAATTTCGTGGCTATTTTATATAGCTACCAACCATTTGTTTTGGATTAAACAGAACGGTCATTTATGCTGACATTCCTTATTATTCTGCCGCTCATCGGTGCGGTATTAACTTTATTAGCGCAATCCGATACTCAGAAGCGAATCGTCGCACTCGCGTCAACAATTATCACATTTCTGGCTAGCTTAGTCCTTTGGGTCGGCTGGAGCAGTGGTGAAGCTGGCATGCAATTTGTACAAGACTGGGCATGGCTGCCAGAAGCAGGGCTACGCTATCATCTTGGTGTCGACGGCATTAGCGTACTGCTTGTATTGTTGACAACCCTCATCATGCCGATTGCCGTTGCATTCAGCAATGAACATGTCAAAGAGAACATCGGGCCATACATGGCACTGATGTTGGTGCTAGAATCGGCCATGATTGGCGTCTTTTGTGCGCTGGACATGGTGCTCTTCTTCTTCTTCTTCGAAGCCACCCTCATTCCCATGTACTTCTTGATTGCCAAATGGGGTGGACAGAATCGCGGCTATGCATCGCTTAAATTCTTTTTGTACACGCTAGCCGGATCGGGTGCGCTGCTAGTGGCAATTCTTGCGGTGTCGTTTGAAGCAGGCACGTCGGACATTGTCGCGCTACAAGACATCTCGTTACCATCTACTCTGCAGACGTGGGCTTTCTTTGCCATGGCGATAGGTTTTGGTGTGAAGGTGCCAATTTTCCCTTTCCACACATGGCTACCCGATGCACACGTTCAAGCCCCAACCGCTGGTTCTATCATTCTGGCAGGTGTCCTGCTAAAGATGGGTACGTACGGCTTTGTACGATTTATGTTGCCGCTTTTCCCGGAAGCGGTCGTGACATATGGGCCGATTATCGCAGTTTTAGCCATCATCGGGATCATTTACGGTGCGCTTGTTGCGCTTGTGCAGAAAGATATTAAATCGCTCGTTGCCTATAGTTCGGTGGCGCATCTCGGTTTCGTCATGCTGGGCATTTTCGCTTTAAATCAGCAGGGTGTTAGCGGCGCAGTCTTACAGATGGTCAATCACGGGCTGAGCACAGGCGCACTCTTCTTGATGGTCGGGATGTTATACGAACGCCGCCATACTCGCAATATGGATGATTACGGCGGTCTATGGGCAAGCATTCCAGTCTTCTGCTTTTTCTTTCTTGTGGTTGCCATGAGCAGCGCCGGCCTACCTGGTCTCAATGGCTTCGTAGGCGAGTTCACGATTATTTTGGGTATGTATGCACACAACGCTTGGTTTGCAGCCATCAGTGCAGTCGGTGTGATTCTGGCAGCTTGGTACTTGCTCACCGCATTCCGCAAAGTGGCGCAAGGCCCGATCACAAATGATGCGAATCGTGCCGAGAATTTGAGCGACTTGACACGCAGCGAAATTGCCATGCTGATGCCACTTATTTTGCTCTTCTTCATTATCGGACTCTTCCCCAATTTATTCCTAGACAAAATCAATCCGTCTGTGCAGGCACTTTTGGAGCCACGTTACGCTATCGAGCAGAAAGCTGATGGTGATGCGTTACTGGATGCACCTGAATTACATATCGACGGAACCAACTTGGCAATTGTGGAGCGTTAACCGATGCCAGAAATTAGCAATCTTACAGAAATAGCAATAGCGGTTATTCGGCCAGAGCTATTTTTGACTCTATTTGTTCTAATTGTGATGACAATTGACATGTTCGAGGATGAACGCCCCGAAGGACGAGCGTTGATTCCTTGGATCAGTTTGGCTGGTATCGTTGTCGCTGCATTGATGAGCATGTTGGCTTGGGACAGCAATATTTCGTTCCAAGGTGCAGCAGCAGCAGATAACTTCTCGGTTGGCGTATCGCTAGTTGTGTTGACAGCGGCTGGGTTAAGTATACTTTTAAGTAAAGAATATATGCCGCAAGTCAATCAGCAGACCGGCGAATATTATGCGCTGCTGCTGTTGTGTACAATCGGCATGATGTTGATGGGGAAAGTGACGGATCTAATCACAGTCTTCTTGGCGCTCGAGATTTTCTCGATTGCCCTCTATATTCTATGTGGCTTAAATCGCTCCAATCCTCGCAGCACAGAATCGGCAATGAAATATTTTTTGCTCGGTGCGTTTGCTAGTTCGTTCTTTGTTTACGGAGCGGCATTAATTTACGGTGCAGTTGGGACGACACAATATAGCGGCATCGCAGCGATGATCTCATTAGGCGAAGCCGAACCGGCGCTGCTGATCCCTGGCGTAGCGCTCCTTTTGGTTGGCTTTGGCTTTAAGGTTAGTTTGGTTCCCTTTCACATGTGGACACCGGATGTTTATCAAGGCGCACCAACACCTATAACAGCCTTTATGAGTGTCGGCACGAAGGCGGCAGCTTTTGCAGCCTTTATCCGCATCGTGGTTATGGCGCTACCAACGCAGCAGCCGATTCTAAGTTGGGCGTTGGCTGGGCTAGCCGTGCTCACCATGGTGCTGGGCAACTTTGCAGCGCTAAACCAGTTGAGCATGAAACGAATGCTTGCCTACTCTAGCATTGCGCACGCTGGATATGTGCTGGTCGGTCTAGTTCCTGGCACGGCAGAAAGCGCAAGCCATGCTATGTTCTACCTCTTTGTCTATGCATTTATGAACATTGGTGCCTTTGCGGTGGTTATCATGCTAGAAAGTAAGGGTGAGCAGGATGCTTCGCAAAATCGCTTCGCAGGGCTTGCCAAACGCCAGCCGCTGATGGCTGCGGCAATGGCTATTTTCATGTTCAGCTTAACTGGCATTCCGCCGATGGCTGGCTTTTGGGGGAAATATTTCCTGTTCAAAGGAGCCGTTCAGGCAGGTTGGATTCTTCTGCCAATTATCGGACTACTCACGAGCGCAGTCAGTCTCGTATACTACATGCGGGTGGTCAAAGCTATGTATATGGAGGAAACGCCATTGCTAGTCGATGCATCGGAGAGCGAACGTATGCTGTGGCCATCATTAGGCGTTGGTGTTGCCATTGCAGCCGTCGCCGTTGTGCTGATCGGAATCTTCCCTGGCATGTGGACAGGGTGGTTCTTCATCCAGTAGTTTGGAAACCAAAAATTAAAGCAGAAAAAAGACCACCGCAATATGCGGTGGTCTTTTTTCTGCTTTTTCAGTTCACTAAATATCATCGCACAAGTAGTTCGTTCACTACATCAAATTCGTTGACCAGCAGGTAATTTTGGCTTAACTTCTCGTTGCGGTATGGAACAGGTGCGGAAAGATCGCTTGGCGTTACCAAACTATAGCGATGTAAATCAAGCGGTGATGTATACTCAGCAGGCGGTTCGGACAATACCATTCCTATCCGTGGGCCGGCCATTCGCCAGCGCATAGCCGTCTCGTAATCAACATCGGCCACCCACTCTTTGCCAAGCAACATTAGTACATGCTGCGGTGCCGCTACATCAACGACATGAAAGGGACCTTCAACAAGCCCATCCGCAAACTGAATCCAGATTTTTCGATCCAGATCGCCTGCTCGCAATAAAGCCGCAAAGCCAATGCAGTCACCACATTCACTAATGTCCCCCGCCTTCTGTCGATTCTTGATTACTATTTCCATGATGCCAGGATTATAAAACATTATTTTACCAGTAACCGGCAGAATGGTTTGACCATAATAATTCGGAGATAATTCATCTAATGTACTTACCGGGCCAGATTGAACAACAGTGGGATTAGGTGATTCAATAGTAATTTGCCTAGCAGGCTCCGATGTATCTTCACTGTCACCTATTTGCTCTATATCCTGAGTGGGGTTTGATTGGGAATAAATATGAGCAGATGGTAGGCAGGCTAAAGCCGCCACAACGATTACAACCGTTCGACCAAAAGCGAGCATATGACTTCTCCTTAAATTCTCGATCTATTTCATACCTAAACAAGTACTATCTCAATATTTGGGATTGAAAAGATACTCTAAACCAATCAAATAAACTGGGTATGCCTAGCAGCAACATAACATTTCCCATTGGCATTACCTCGAAATAAAAGTGTGGTATTGTGCTGCTGCGAAATATATATCGTCCAGTAAACAAGCCCTCGTGCGGCTGTCTCCTTACAGATCCGAACAACGGTTGCCTTGCTAGATTTTTATTCAAATGATTCTATATGGCTCTGCTATGGCATTTGTGATGCCAACCATAGCAAAGCGAATAGGTAAAATAAATAGCTCTAAATTTTACGTAATTATAAAATTTACTCTCAAGTGGGATAATGGTGTTTGTTTTCTCCAAATTGATTTTAGTAATATTTATTGGAAAATGCAAACTATGAGCTTCGTAGAAGTTATTACAGCAAAAAAATATGTTTATTTATTTTGCTTGAGGATTTCAGAGAGGTGGGGTAAGTTATATTTAAGCCAAGTCGCATTAGCGAATGCTTTCTTCATAGCTTATGTGCATTTATTGTTCTGCAATGGCCTAGTTAAAAATAGGAGGCTGTTCGCTGACGCATAGAGACACTTTGTGCTAGCCCGATTGCAGCCATCATAGAAAGTAGACTGCTGCCACCAGAACTTATAAATGGTAGAGTAAGCCCTGTAACCGGCATCATGCTTAGGTTCATACTGATATTTACAAAAACTTGAAAGAATACAATTGCAGCAACGCCAAAAGCAATAAGCCGACCAAATTGATCCTGTGCCACGTCGGCAATACGCAACAGACGCCAGATCATAAATAGAAAAAGCGCTAGAATTACTACTGAACCGATTAGGCCCAATTCTTCTGCAATCACGCTAAAAATAAAGTCTGAATGACGTACCCGCAAAAAAGCTAGCTGATTTTGAGTACCTTTTAGCCAACCTTGACCTGTTACGCCACCTGAGCCAACAGCAATAAGCGCCTGATTAATATTATACAAGGCATCACTACTCGCATCTTCGCGATTCAAGAACACGGCAATACGTTCAAGCATGTACCCCTGCAATGTGTCCTTCAAAAAAAAGGCTGCTACAAGGCCGATGCCGCCCATTGCGAACAGTTGCCAAAAGGTGATGCCGCTCACAAAAATCAGCGTAAAACCGATAAACGCCATTGTAATTGTCATGCCCAAATCAGGCTGTAAATAGACTAATACAAGCGGGGCAAGCAGCAACGTTAGCGCACCCAACAAGTGGATGATGTTCTGCATTCCATCTCGAAAGCGGCTAAGGTACCAAGCCATGAAAACAATAATGAGGAATTTCCCCAGTTCGGTAGGCTGTACGGGCGTCCCTGCAATGTAAATCCATCGCTTGGCACCCATATCGAGCGTATCGCCAAAGAAATAAACGGCAACTAGTGAGGCAACGAAGAAGATAAACGCAGGTAAGGCGAGTACTTCAAGATAGCGGTAGTCGAAAAATGCAATAACAAAGAGTGCAACCAGCCCAACGCCAAGAAACCTACTTTGGCGCAGCCAATAATCTGCAATGTCCTCGGTGTTACGCGTAGAACTGTATATCATGGCAATGCCGATAAGGCACAGAAGAACCATTGTAGTGAGCAAAGGCCAGTCAAAGTATCGCCATAAGGAGCGATTCTCACGAATCATAAATAAATCTGTATCCTTTTACCAGTATATAAAATCAAATGGGTGTGTTCAAGTTAGAATGGCTTTTCTATGAACCGAAAAGTCTCTTCCAGAATCCAAAAAATCCTTTGGGCTTATCGAAACGCATCAACGGCACATTATTACCCAGAATGCGCTGCGCAATGTTTCGGTAGGCGGCTGTGGCAGAGATTGAACTGTCGTATACCGCAGGTACACCCCGATCAGTAGTTAGGATAACCCGATTATCCTCAGGGACCACGCCAATCAAATCGATTGCAAGGATATCTAGGATGTCATCAATGTCGCGCATTTCGCCATCACGCACGAGTTCGTAATTATAGCGATTTAGGATTAGCCAAGGCTGGCGCTTAAGTTCGCTCTCCAGCAAATAGATCACCTTATCCGCATCGCGTAATGCGCTTACATCGGGCGTAGTAACTACTAGAACTCTATCTGCTGGCGCAATAGAATTATGAAAACCATGTTCAATACCAGCAGGCGAATCGATCAGCACATAGTCCGCCCGCTGCCGCAGTTGCTCGCAAATAGCCACCATCTCATGCGGTTGAATATCGCCTTTGTCTCGCGTCTGCGAAGTAGGCAAAAGATGAAGCGACGGCGCTCTATCATCACGAACAAGCGCTTGGTCTAATGTGCAGCGCTGTTCCAAAACATCAAACATGTCATTGATAATTAGACTTTCTAGGCCCAAAACAATGTCAAGATTACGTAGACCGATATCAGCATCTACCGTAATAACGCGTTGACCTATCATCGCCAGCGCGGTGGCTATATTAGCGACTGTCGTTGTCTTTCCAACACCGCCCTTACCAGAGGTTACAGTAATAATCTTACCAGGCATAAAAACATTCCACTTGCGTGATGAAGTATATCGATTATTCGTTGTTTAGTATTATGCTTTACCCAAAAAGTTCTGTCCCATCTCTGTACTTTGAGGTGTGGTACTGAATTTTTCCAGATGACTATAACTTTATTTATAGCGACCGTCGAAATGCCATAATACCGCCGGGCTTAGATTCATCCCACATATCTACAATAATATCTGCTCCGATGGCATGTGCAATTTCGGGCCGTTTAACACCATTCGGGCTAGCATTGCCGCCAGACAAGCGTTCGGTAATAGAAGTTTTTGTTTCTTGTTCTGGCAAAATGGCAATTGCATCTGAAATCCGTATTTGCGTCGGCTCCATCAGCAGTGCCGCAATCACCGCGTTTTGGTCACCCGAGGCACCAGCATGAGCGATGCCGCGTAACCGCCCCCAAATCAAAATGTCGCTGTCGCTAATAATCTGCGATCCTGGATTGACATCACCCATAACAAGAATTGTCTCAGAGCGGCGCAGAATTTGGCCAGAACGTAAGTTGCCACGATAGACAAAATGCTCTAGTTTTTCATAATTAGAAAGAGCAGGCTGCGCTAATAAACCATCTGCTGCATCTAAACTTGCAGCTAATCCCGCTGCAAGCGCGACTTGACATGACTGTTCGGATTGAGACCGGACCGAAGTAAGCGATAATCCGTGCTGCTCTGTGAGCGCGCTAACTTCTTGCAACTCAGATTCTTGCAGCGGTCGCGTGCCGATGTCCAGCGTTACTTTTCCGCCACGGAAAAATCCTGTCGACTGCACAAGACGTTGCGAGAGTGCTTCGAGAATATCCGACCATTTTCCTTGCCCTACTTCAATCGAAACGCCATCCGAGCGCCCTTTGATGCTCACGCTGTTGAGTAGCTCTGTTGGCGATGGACCGGTCGTACTGTAGCGGCGACTGGTGGGCTGTGGGTCTACTGGGTTCTGTTCTCGCCGTCCATCTCTGTTCGAACGCTTCTCATTCTTTGAAATAGAGCGGCTCGAAATGGGACTACTAGAGATACGACTACTGAGGATAGATTCATCAGACTGCGTACGATGTGACCGAGATCGACTTAAATAATGTTGCTCTGAATCACTCGATTCTGAACGCGAACTACCCAAATCAGATTGCTCTGCACGAAATCTTTCTGTAAGAGGTTTGTCGAGATAAGAAAAATCCTCTCTATTTTTACCAGAGAGATGTTCTGTCGCGAAGCCATACCCATTTGTTGCAGGCTCATTTGTTTCAGATTTACCTAGTTCAGACTTACTTAGTTCAGACCGACCTGATTCAAATTCGTGATCTATAGAGGTAGATGTGGGCGAATCTGCCGTAGTTGGTAGGGGTGCATCAGCCGAAAATTTGCGCGTCCAATCATCATCCGAATTATAGCTATTTGTTTCATAATTTGAAGATCGAAAAGAAGGAGATTTAGGCAGAAAAGAATCTTCCGATAACCCGTTTGAAACTGAGTCTAATGGGGTTTCATCAGTGCGTTTTTCACTAACCTGTCTTTCACCAAAGAGCCGATTCGCCAAAGAGGTAACCTCGCTCTTTCCGCGGCCACTGTATCCCTTGTGAACAGACGTTGACTCATCCTCGCGCTGCGAATAGAGTGCCTCGCGTCTTTTTTTCGCAGCTAACGCCACAGGCGACAGACTCTCTTCAAGCGAATCATCATCAAACGCAGCTGTATTGAACGTACTCGGCTCCGTTGCAGTCGTTAGATTAGCAGTCGTTAGATTAGCAGCCGTTAGATCGGAGGTGGCTGAATTATCTCCAGAAAATCTAGCGGTCTCAGATCTTAATGAAGTAGAAGGAGCAGAAGTCGAATTGAAAGAGGTAGACGATGATAGATTGTTATCGTTTGGCTCCCCATTGTTGGCACCATTTGTATGAGACAAAGTAGCAGCACTCTCGTCAGGAACGGTCACACTTTCTAGCAGATCGGCTAAGCGCGGGCGAACGCCTCGCGTGCCGTTGCGATTAACAGGCGTGCCATTCTTATCGTTCGATTTATGATCGCTTTCCATAATATGTTCTCTTCCAGGATATTTGGCTCATATTGGTATGCGGCTGAAATCATCACTATTTTTCGAGGCTAAGTAGTGCAATTTCAGTTTGCTGTTCATATGAGCGAGATATTTCTTCTAGGTAACTCTTCTGGGTAAAATGCGGGCTGGGTTCGTGCAAAAATTATTCTGTTTGGGTTGCTTCAATTTTGGGCTGAACACCCAAGTACGCTTCTATAATGCGTCGCGTCACGGGCAGTGCAGCCTCGGATCCTTCGCCACCATCATAAACAAATGTTACGACAGCAATCTCTGGCGCATCATACGGAGCGTATCCAATGTACCACGAATGGGTGGGCAAGTATCCATCTTCGTCTCGTCCACAATCCTCTAATTCGGTCTGCCTGCAGAACTCAGCGGTACCTGTTTTTCCAGCTGATACATATCCATCAATCCGTGCATCAATCGATGTTCCATATTGGGTGTTGACAGCCTCCCACATCCCTTGACGCACAATCTCCAAATAGGAGGGCGCTATGGTCAAATTCTCCGTAAAGCGTTCTGTATCCGTGCATGGCTGAGTAATATCACAGGCAATACGCGGTTCAAACGTTCGTTGCACCGTGCCGTCTACATCGGTAATTCTATCAACTAGTTGCGGTTTTAGCACCTTTCCATCATTGATAACTGCCGCTGTCGCCACAAGCACCTGCAATGGCGTGACCCCAACAAATCCCTGACCGATAGACATATTGTAACTATCACCCGTGGTCCAGTTTTGCGCGTACCATCGGCGTTTCCAAGAGCCAGTCGGGATCAGCCCACCAGTTTCCCCTGGTATATCAATACCCGTTGGCTCTCCATATCCAAATTGCCGAGTCCACTGAACCATGCGCTCCTCCCCTAGCCCGACAAATTTTTCTGCAAACTGATTTTCGGGATACCCCCCACCAATCAGATAAAAATAGATGTCGTTTGACCAAGCAAGTGCACGCGTCATCTGAAGCGGTCCATGGTTTACGTTAACAGATGGGTTATGATTCCAACTTACAAATTTCTGCGCAAGCGACAAATCATCAGGATAAAACCGATTGGGCAGATAGATCGGGCCATTGTCGTTAATTATAGTTGTAGCAGAGACGACACCCTCTTGCAATGCGCCAGCACCAACGACCATTTTGAATACAGAGCCAGGTGGATACAGGCTGCTAATTGCATAGTTTAAAAGCGGATTACGTTCATCTTTAATAATATCGAAGTATCTATCGTCAATCTCACCGTTAAAGATTCCATTATCAAATGATGGCAAACTAACCATGCCTAGAATTGCGCCAGTCATCGGATTCATAGCAATGGTGACGCCCCAATCAGACTCTTTTTCAGTTAGCATCGCTTGAAGCTCAGCGTGCATCATGCGCTGTAAATCAAGATCAACGGTTAGATAAACGTGCTGGCCCGGAATCGACTCTTGAAGATCTCCGATAACGCTTACCGCTCGCCCGAAAATATCAACCTCTATCTGTCGCTTGCCCGGAATGCCGCGCAATTCTTTTTGATATGAGTATTCGATACCGCTAATGCCGATTCGCTCGCTCATATTCGTGTATCCTTTGGCTTGATATTCACCGACACTAGAAGCCGGAATCGCACCCAAGAATCCAAGAATGTGGCTAAGCTCTTCCCCAAAAATGTAGCGGCGAATCGGTGTTTCCTGTACCACTACGCTGGGCAGCTGAAAACTTGCTTCCATTACATCAAACGCAACGGTATAATCGACTATCAGCAGCGGAATCGGCTCGGACGCTCGACCTAAACGTTGAATCGAGACAGCTCGTTGCACCAGCGCCTCTAACCCAGCCAACGGCAGCGGACTATCCGTATCGGGAATTTTAACAAAGAGACTTTCTTCCTCACCGCCAACTGCCTCGGCCAGCGCAGCCTCTGCATTAACCGTTTCCGTATCACCGTCGCATAATACATCTTGAGATGAACTACCGGCAGGCGCAGGAACGCGGAGCATACGTGGCGTAATGCCCACTTTCTCAACCGCACGTACATAGTCACACCGCCCCAGCCGACGCAACATTGCCTCGGCAATACGAACTGAAATTTTCTCGTTCGTCTTCGCGTTGAGCGTTTCGAGCACAGCGCGTATTGCTTCTCGCTCTTCGTCAATATCTTCTGTCAGGTCATCATCAAAGACAACACCTTCGGGCACAATGGCCACCTCAAACCGAGCATTATTCTTTGTCAGAATTGAACCGTTCACATCGTAGATAACGCCACGTGGGGGTAGCGTCTCGACAATTCTTGTTCGATTGCTTTCCGCCTGACCAAAATATTTATCGCTTTCGGTCACTTGCAGCACGTATAGTCGAACAACAATTGCCCCGAAGGCAACCAATACAGCAACTCGAAATAGTATGGGGGCAATAGATGATGTGTCTCGGCGGACATAAAAATCATTCATTAATTGAAAGTTATAATCGTTCCTAGCGACCGTATGCGTTCTTAGCGGCCGTATGCGTTCCTAGCGACCATATGCATTGGTGCTTCACTGTCATTTCCAAAGGCGTTTGTGGCGCTGTGCGCTCACTTCGTGAAGTGTAGAGCCCCGAGAGACATCAAAACATGCTGATTGGCTGTCATCCGCTGCCTACGCAGTAGGGTTGCCCCTTTTTCTGTTACTCTCAAACTTATGGGCTAAAGTCAGGTGCAGTCGGGCATGACAAAGTCGCAAATTCTTCTTCTATCTACAAACTATACGATATCGGGTAATTGTTTTAAAGTACCTATTTACCTTGCCTGATTATCTGTCCAGTGAGCATGCCCTCGTGCGGCTGTACTCCCGATAATTCTAATTACGAACCCGCCGAGAGCGTGCTCACCTTGAGTAAATTTTTGTTTTCTAGGTTAACTATTACGCTCTAAAAAAGCGTTATTCCAGTTGGTTGCGGCTGCTTATTGATAGGCGATTCAAAAATGGTATGACAGCCACCATCACAGTCGTATTATAAATCATAGATGGAATAACAATATTTTCCACACTTAGACCAAATTGAAATGTTCCCTCGATTACGTTAGAAAAAGTGAGAAGTTGCAAAATTCCTAGGTATGAAAGTGCAAAAACAAGCGAACCAACGATGGCAGCAGTTATGGCGATAACAATATTGTCTCGTGCAAAATAGTATTGGCCAAATCCCGCGATCATGCAGGCAAGCATCAATGACAAACTCGATGCCCCCAATGGGCCACCACTAAAGATATCTAGCCAAATCCCGCCGAGAAATGCCCAGAAAATGCCAGAGTTTGCGCCATAAATCAATGTCCACAAAATCACTAAAATTAGGACCAAATCGGGCTTTACGCCATTTATCGTTAATCGGCCAGCCAATGTAGCTTGAAAAAGCCCAGCAACGAGTATCAGCGGCAGCATCAAATATGCCTGAATTCCTGAGCGCATTAGTTATCTTCAGCATTGGCTGGTTGTTCGCCACTTTGCTCGCCTTCTACTGGTTCTAAATCTGCCGGTTCTTGCCCTGCTGGCAGATCTACAGCTGAATCATCTTCGACTTCTATATTTTCTTCGGGCGAAAGAGCGTCCACGCCCAGAAATTCCATGTCATCTGCTGAAGAATCAAAGTTCGTAATAACCAACACAAGCTCTAATCGATCAAGCGGCACAAATGGTTCTACAATCGCTCGTCTCGATAAAAGCTCATCGCTATCAATCAACTCTACCACTGTACCGATTGGAATTCCGCGAGGAAAACGACGGGTGCTTAGTTCTGAATTTCCAGTCGATATACTGCTGCCCGAGGTTAAGATGGTTGCGCCAATATTAATCGGCGCGCCCTCTCGAATAAAATCAAGCGAAATCTGCCCGCCCGGGTTCCCTTGAATAATACCCACCAGTCGTGATTCTGGCAGAATGGCGTTGACCTGACTATTTGGATCGCTAATCAGCAATACTTTCGAAGTAGAAATATTCACCTCCGATATACGACCAACTAATCCGGCATTGGTGATGACGGGCATTCCTAATCCGATACCGTGCTCGGAGCCTAAATCAAGCAATAAAAAGTCGCGAAAGTTGCTGCTCTCTTCGCCGATACGTCTTGCAACAATCTGAGCGCCACTTAATTGAACATCGGGATTTATCTCTGCAAAGTTAAGTGACTCACGCGCCAAATTGTAGCCAACCAACTGCTCTTCAAGTTGAACAATTCTTGCCCTTAGATCAGCGTTTTGGGTGGTTAGCTGATTGTTCTCGGCACCCAGTGTGCGTAAGCGTCGTGCTGATCCAGCCCAGCTGGTAACAGAATCGGAGACAGACGTAATGACAAGTTGTGGAGCGGAGGTGATTTGTGTAATTGCGCTCTGAATCGGCACCAATCGACCCGTAAGCTGCAATGCCATGAGAATAATTGCAACAAATACCAAAATTATGAAGCGAATAAAAATATCGCCAAATGTAAGCGGTTTACGTTCAAAGTCACGCATAGGTGGGATGAAGGAAATATACTGAGCAAGGCCATAAACAAGAAGATTTAACTTTCTTTATCTAAGTAATTTGTGCTCATCTATGAGCGCTTGCGGTCTAGTAGAAAAAGCAAGACGGCGTGTCGGTGCCAATATGCCTCCGACGAACTACGTTAGTTCAACTCAGCACACCGCTGGCAGTGACATAGTTTTTGGGTTGGCAAAACGGACAAATCTAGTTTAGTGAATCGTGCTCTTGCGCTGCATACTGGTTAAAGTTTCGCGATAGAATTCTGGTTTCTCTAAAATCATACCCGTTCCCATCACTACAGCAGTCAGTGGATTATCGGCCACATAAACGTGCATGCGCGTCTCATCTTGTAGACGTTGCGCCAACCCCTGAAGCAGCGCGCCGCCGCCAGCCAAAACAATACCGTACTCCATCAGATCAGCAACCAACTCTGGCGGGGTCTCGTCAAGCGTACTCTTAACCGCATCAATAACAACTTGGACGGAGCCAGAAAGCGCCTCGCGCACTTCGACCGAGCTTACCTCCACAGCTTCAGGCAGCCCCGTAACCAAATTACGGCCACGTAAAATCATCGTACGCTCGCGCTCCATCGGGTACGCAGAACCAATTTCGATCTTCGAACGTTCGGCCATGCGCTCACCAATCAGCAAATTATACTTCTGGCGGGCGTAATTCATAATATCTTCATTCATCTCATCGCCCGCCGTGCGGATAGAGCGTGAGACAACAATGCCGCCCAGCGAAATAACTGCCACCTCGGTCGTACCGCCGCCGATGTCAATAATCATCGACCCAACGGATTCGGTTACCGGCAATCCGGCCCCGATTGCGGCGGCCATCGGCTCTTCTACGAGACCAGCCTCGCGCGCGCCGGCACTCATTGCAGCATCGCGCACGGCACGTTTTTCTACCTCGGTAACACCCGACGGGATTCCGATCACAACACGAGGACGCGCAGTACCAAGCGCACGGCTCCCGTGTACTTTGCCAATAAAATGATGGATCATCTGCTCTGTCACATCAAAATCCGAGATAACGCCATCTTGTAATGGGCGAATTGCAACAATGTGCGCCGGTGTCCGCCCGACCATCTCGCGCGCGTCCGTACCGATTGCCTTTACTCGATTCCGTCGCCGAGATCGTCTATCAATTGCGACAACCGAAGGCTCATCAATTACAATACCTCGGTTTTTAACGTGCACAAGCGTGTTGGCAGTGCCTAAGTCTATTCCAATGTCGAGCGAAAATAGGCCCAGAAGCCAATCTATTGGGTTGATCATGTATCTATAAAGACGCTTATGGTGTTATCTTGCATTAGATGAACCTCGTACTGAATATAAGACTGAAAACAGCAGGTCATGAGAAGCAAGATAGTAGGATGAACGCAATAGGTTTGGGTGTTTTACAATCTATTAGCTATGCGCGCAAAAATTAACACTAAGCCATAGTGTTCAAAAATCGTACAAACTTCGGCTAAATATCATACCGAATTGAAAACATAAACTGTTTATAGCCTACAGACAAACGCCAACAAAACCGACGCTTACTGTTCAGTTAGTATACCACAGCCGATCAACAGTTAAATAAAAGAGAGTCAATTGTAAATGCCGTGTAGATATCCGAGGCTATTTATTTATGGTATACTTGCTTCTTCGTGCTAATTTGGGATCGAAACAAAGTTTGGCAACGCATAAAAGCATACGAACTATTGCGTAAAGAAGCATCGCATAAAGAAATATGGCAAAGCTTAAATCTCATGCAAAACAAAAGCTCGATCCACTCTTGCGGTCGATCATCGGGCTGCAAAAGCGCAAACAGCTATTCCCGCCAGACGCTCGCACAGTGGTGGTGGGCGTAAGCGGCGGCGCAGATAGCGTTTGCTTGCTACATCTTCTGGCGAACATGAAAAATTCACCAGCGGATCTGCATTTGGATCTACACATAGCGCACCTTGACCACAGCCTGCGCGCCGAGTCGTGCCGCGACGCAATATTTGTGCAGGAATTAACCACAATACTTGGGTTGCCCTGTACGATTGAGACGCTTACAAACGGTCAGCTAGCTAGCGAAGCAACGCGTGGTATCGAAGATGCAGCTCGCCACGCGCGCTACACATTTTTCGAGCGCGTTGCCTCAAACGTCACGCCAGCGGGGAAAGTTCCCTGCATTGCAATGGCGCACAATGCCGACGACCAAGCCGAAACAGTGCTAATGAATTTCTTACGCGGGAGCGGCATAGATGGGCTAGGCGGGATGCGGTGGATCTCTCCGCTGCCCGTGGCAATCGACTCCGCCGTGCAAGTTGTACGCCCCCTATTGGATACGCCGCGCGCCGAAATTTTGGCCTATTTGGCACGACACAATCTGCGCTGGAGAGAGGATGGCACCAATTCTGACAGAAAATTTTTGCGCAATCGTATTCGCCACGATGTGCTGCCCCTACTCCAAGAGATCAATCCCGATCTGCTGCACACGCTGGGGCGCACAGCCGATATCATGCGTGCCGAAGCAATCCGGATCCATCAGATGGATGCGCAAACTTTGGCAAGGATTACTGCGGCAGAGAGTATGCTGCCCGGTGAAAGCGAAGCTAAACGAATTTTGTTGGACTTGGCGAAGCTCCAGACACTCAACACAGCCGCTATGCGGAACGTCTTGCGGCTAGCGTTGCAGCAGATCGGCACCGACGCGCGCGACATTCAATTTTCAATCATTGAATCGCTCGCGCAAATGGTACAATCCATGGTTGGCACGGTGGTTGCCGCTAGCGGACCCAATCCGCTTGTCAACGATCTCTGCTGGACGATTTTGCCCGCGGCAGGACCGCGCAAAAATGCGCTGCTAAGCTTGCACCAATCAAATCAATTTCCCTGCGCAGTAGAGCATCCACTGCTGGATCATGGTTCAGACCAGAATGGATCAACGCAGGGTGGATCAACGCAGAATAGCTGGGTGCTGCACAGCCGCACGATTCAACGCTCGGATCTGCCCGTAAATTGGCAAGCGCACGATCCATGGTCTGCTTATATGGATCAGGCAGTAGTCAATGCGCCACAACTCTGTACACTTGCAGATGCAGCGCCAAAATTTGCGCCGCTTGGCATGGGCGGGCAACATAAATCGATCAGCGACTTTTTCACAGATCGCAAAGTTCTGCCAGCAGCGCGCGCGCGGTGGCCGCTGATTGCCGAAGCTGAGACCGGCCGCGTGCTGTGGGTCTGTGGCTTGCAGCTTGCACACGAAGCGCGCATCACAGAAGAAACGCAGCAGGTGTTGCATCTTTGGTGGGCAAAAAGAACTAAATCTACACCAGATGAACGCACGTCGGTTGAGTAGACTAGAAACTGCCCCAGTCTGCTCAACCGACGTGTGCTAGTCTAACCTAAAAGCAATTAAGTCAAAATCTATGCGCGTAAACGTAAAGCCTTTAACCCATTGGATCATCTATAAATCGTATTCGGTGCGATTCACAAGCCGGACTCCCACATCCGTCACCGGCATCTTAACTACGCCCGATGGCCCGTTAGACTTTGAGTACGATCCAACACAAATGGTGATTCAGCTGCACGACAAACAAGAAAACAATATTACAATTAATGAATATGGCTGGGAGATAGAATCATAACAAACGCTATGGAAAAAACCGTTGTCTTAAAAGCAAAGCGCGACAAGCCTGTACGTCAAGGTCACCCTTGGATTTTTAGTGGCGCAATTGCGTCTATCACGCGCGACGTGATCGATGGCGATATTGTGTCCGTTGTCGATTCGGATCACAAATGGCTGGCAAAAGGGTACTTGAATCGTGCCAGTCAAATTCAAGTACGGCTCCTAAGCTGGGACGAAGCAGAACAGATCGATGACGCGTTTTGGGAGAGGCGCCTAGTTGCAGCGGTTCAACGCCGCACTCATTTAGCCGAGAGCAGCAGCACCAATGCCTATCGCCTCGTTAATGCCGAGAGCGACTTTCTGCCTGGGCTAACGGTTGATCGCTATGGCGATTATCTTGTCATGCAGGTAGGCACGCTTGGTATCGAGATCCACAAGCAGAAGATCGCGCAAACGTTGCTCGATCTGACCGACAGCTTGGGCATCATCGAGCGCGACGACGTGGCCACGCGACGCAAAGAGAAATTGCCACAGAGCGACGGCTTAGTGATAGGCGAAGCGCCCTCTGGCTTATTGACCATCAAAGAAGCAAGTCTCGTCTTTACAGTGGACCTAATGGATGGTCAAAAAACTGGCTTCTACCTTGATCAGCGTGAGAATCGACGCCGAATTGCGGGCTATTGCAGCGAAGGTCGAGTGCTCAATGCGTTCAGCTACACGGGCGCGATTGCGGTCCACGCATTGGCGGCGGGCGCGCAACATGTAACCAACATCGACACAAGCGTACGCGCGCTGGAAATCGGCGAAGAGAATCTAAAGCTCAACGGTTTTGATCCAGACACAATGAGCGAAAGCCTTGTTGGCGATGTCTTCGATGTGCTGAGAGACTGGCGCGACTTTGGGCCACCTGCGCTGCCAAACTCCGCTGCGACAGAGGATAGTACAGCCAATCTGTTTGACGTGATTGTGCTCGATCCACCTAAGTTTGCTCAAAGCAAGGGACAAGTGGACAAGGCACTGCGCGGCTACAAAGATATCAACTTACTGGCGATGCAGTTGCTCAAACCCAACGGCATACTGGCAACCTTTAGCTGTAGCGGCCTAGTCAGCGCGGATCTCTTTCAAAAGGTCGTCTTTGGTGCGGCGGTGGATGCAGGACGCAGCGTACAGATCCTAGAATGGCGTCACCAGCCCAGCGATCATCCCGTTGCGATCACATTTCCCGAGGGATCGTATCTTAAGGGACTATTATGCAGGGTGCTATAAGTCTGATGGCAGCAGAAGAGCGATTCGAGGTCGATAAATTTATCAGCGCATTGCAGAAAGAGCTGGCAACGCCGTTACCGGGTGTGGATGCGCAATACAGCATGGCCCCACGCCCGCGCACGGGTGCCGAAAGATTTAACAAGCCAACCCCGAGCGCGCGGGAAGGGGGCGTACTGGTTCTCTTCTACCTGCATAAAGACGAGTTGCACCTCCCCTTAATTTTGCGTTCCACTTATGAGGGCGTACACAGCGGCCAAGTTGGCTTTCCCGGTGGCGGGGCAGAAGAGGTTGATGACGACATTATCGCCACAGCCTTACGCGAAGCAGATGAAGAAGTGGGGATTGTTCCGGCAAGCGTTCGGGTATTAGGACAGTTGACGCCCGTCTTCGTTAATGCAAGCAACTTTGTCGTTCAGCCAGTAGTGGGCTGGGTGGATGAGCGCCCATCCTTTCAGATCGATCCGTACGAGGTAGAGCGGCTGCTTGAGACGCCACTTGCCGATTTGCAGAACGACGAAAAAATTGATGAAGAGGATTGGGAATTGCGCGGTCGCTCTGTTCAAGTCCCGTTTTACGATGTACACGGACAAAAAATCTGGGGGGCAACCGCAATGATGTTGAGCGAATTGCTTTCGCTTGAATCGATCAGGCAGCAGAAAAAGTAGTAGAAAAAACAGCAGAAAAAACCTTACGGATCCAAAGTTTGGTCCAAAGCAGTGGTTCGTGATACCATCCACCACCGTGAATAAGAAACTGTCCCAACCCAACGAGCGTCGCCTCAATCTGACGCTCCCCCATATCCCATCTGATATTCTAAATAATGGCGCTACATGCTACATCGGCTGGCATCTATTATTAACTATATTGATTCTGTTCATCCCGATTTTGCTTGGGTTATGGAACGGATCCACTGCCTCTGCTGCGAGCTCTAATAAAGACTCATACAAAGAGACCCAAGCTGCACAGAATCAACAAGATGGTGAGCCCCTTGTTTTTGCTTTTTACTATAGCTGGTTCGACGAATCAATATGGTACAGCAATACTCTTAGCGATCAACCTGTACGGCCCTATGCAAGCCGCGAGCGAGCAATCATGGGCCAGCATATCGAGCAGGCCCAGCGAGCGGGTATCGATGCGTTTTTGGTCGCGTGGTATGGCCCTGGCACAAACCAAACAGAGCCCAATCTAGCAGCGCTCTTAGAAGAAGCCGCATCCCGTAATTTCAAAATTGGTATCCTCTTCGAAAGCGATGCACCCACATTTCGCGGCATCGGCGATATTTCGGCAGCGCTCCAGCACGCACGTACGGTCCACATGCAGCATCCGGCCTATATTCGCGTGGGCGGTAAGCCGGTTATGTTCTTCTGGCGGAACTATATTTACGATGTGGGTACATGGACAAGTGTGCGCAATCAAGTTGATCCAAGTGGTTCGCAAATTTGGATCTCTGAAGGCATAGATGTCTCGTTTCTCTCCACCTTTGATGGTCATCACCTTTACAGTAATACATGGAAGCCAGCCAACGATTTAGGATACACCAATCAAAAATTCGCGCGCTGGGTGCAGAATGCTCGCGAAAAACATGGCAAGCGCCTCTACTGGGTTTCAACGGTAATGCCAGGGTATGATGATGTGCGGATTCGACCAAGTAACGGCTATCGCACCAGCCGAGAGGGTGGCGCATATTACGAGCGTGGTTGGCAGGCCGCAATAGAGAGCAACCCCGACTGGATCGTGGTCAACAGCTTTAACGAATGGCCCGAAGGAACTTACATAGAGCCAAGCGTCACATATGGCGATTTGTTTCTAACCCTTACCGCTAGCTGGAGTCTGCGCTATACAGGTAGAGCCGCAACGGTTTATGCCCCCAGCGCACCGCAGCCGCAAACGGCATCCCCGGTTCCGTCTGTACCGATTCAGTCGCCACCCCAGCCGCTTGTTGTTGAGCCAATCGCGTTAAATCAAATTACACCGAATCAAATTGCCGTTGTTGACGTCGATCTGCTAAATGTGCGTTCGCAACCGAACACCAGCAGCGCGATTGTAGCCCAACTGACAAGCGAAACTGAACTTCGGGCAGTTGCGCGCGCCACCGGATGGATCCAAGTAGCGTGGACACAGGCGGGAAACCAACAGAAAGAAGGCTGGGTTTATGAGCCAATGGTTCGCCTACAAAGTTTGGCAGAGAGCGCGGTATCCTCTACAATAGAAATGGCTCAACCTTCCACAACTGTCGCAACGAATTCACCGATTGGCCACTCACTTTCTTCGGTGCAAAATCAACTGACTGATAGTACAGCAGTTGAGCGTGCAGCCACTGATGGTGGATTGGCAGAAAGCGGTGAGGGGGCAGAAAATAGTCCCGCTGCAATCGTTGCGGTTCCTTCTTTAAATTTGCGGAAAGAGCCAAACACAAAAAGTGCGGTAGTGCGCTTATTACTCGAAGAGATGGTTCTTCCAATTACTGGAACTGGATTAGCTGATGCCGATCTAGATGAGGTTCTTGCAGAGAGTGGTGATTTTGATGCGGCGTCTCTGAAAGATGCCCGATGGTTGCAGGTCACGCATGGGGAATATGGTGGGTGGATCTACTCGCCAATGGTCCGGATTAGTGGCGATCTGAAAACGATTTCCACCGTAGGAAATTAATGTTACAACGCCCCCGTTTACACAAGAAGAAAGATATCATGTCTGATTTTTCAAATGCAACATCCACCGCCGCCCCGCTGACCGATACAGCCGAAACCAATACAGCCGCTTGGTATACTACCCTTTATCAAGGAGCTTCGTCAGAACGTATGCTCACTGATGATGTAAAAGATGTCTTAATCGATGAAGCCTCACTACAGACACGTGTTCAAGAGTTAGGCAAAACTATTTCGGACGAGTATGCGGGTAAAGATCTGCTGCTGATTGCGGTGTTAAAAGGTAGCTTTATCTTTATGGCGGATCTAACACGCCAGATCACGATTCCGCATGAAGTTGATTTTATGGCGATTAGTAGCTACGCTGGCAGCACGGAAAGTAGTGGCGTTGTCCAGATTGTGATGGATCTAAAACAATCGATTGAAGGGCGTAATGTTTTGCTGGTAGAAGATATCATCGATAGCGGTAGCACATTAAGTTATCTAAGTCGCATTATGCAAGAGCGCCGCCCTGCTTCAATGCGAATTTTGACGCTGCTCGACAAGCCATCCAGACGCGAGGTCGACATGCACGTTGACTGGATAGGATTCTCTGTCCCGAACGAGTTTGTTGTTGGCTATGGATTAGATTATGCGCAACTTTATCGTAACCTACCTTATATCGGCGTGCTCCAACCGCATGTGTACATGGATGATGCCGACGAAGGTTAACCGTGCCAAAGAAAGCACTCGCCCCCTTACAGTTTCCCGAAAAGGCTCCGTACTACATTTCAAATAGAAATGGGATAGAACTTTTCCAGATAAGTATACGCCAGTAGAGGTATGGACTATCACTCTTCGAAAAAAATTTTGGTATAAAGCATATAGAATTGGTCTCATCTTTCTAGGGTTTGCAGTGCTATCTGGATTGCAGCCACAGATTGTGCAACTCACTGTTTCTTCTTGGTACAGCCATTTTACCCCGCTTTCTTCCTATCCGCTTTACGCCCAAGATAGCCCAGACGCGACGCAGCAGGTTGGCGTTTATACAGTCGAAGCGGGCGACACCCTCTTTTCCATTGCGGCTCAATTCACGATTCCAGTAGAAACATTAATCCAGCTAAATGCGATCACTGATCCAAATTTGATCCGAATTGGCGATGTGTTGCTTATCCCAAATAGCGAGGCAGTCAATGCGATTACCACGTACAACAGCGAAACATCCCTAGATTCCTCAACCAATAGCGCAAATGTTGATGAGTCCGCCAACATTGTGCAGCCACTCGATACATCTAACTCCGCGGCGTTCAACAATCAGCTGACCTCTATCGAAACAATTGCAGTCCAAGCTTTACCGGGCGAGTCGGTGGATATGCTAGCGGTACGATACGCACAAGATGCAGAGCTACTTTCGCTGTTAAACCGCTTACCGCGTTCGCAGCGTCTCTTCCCTGGTCAGATGATCCAGATGCCCAAAGCAACGACATCGTCCAACGGAATTCTTGGGCAAAAGGGCGTTGAGCCACTCCGCTTTGGGTCAGTTACTCAGGTAACGTTGCCAGATACATTGATTCAAGGTCGTACCGGTCGGCTGTGGGTGCAAGCATCTCGCGATATTTCTTTGACGGGTACATGGAATGAGCTTCCCATTATTTTTTCAAAACCGGAAACTACGCCAGTCGAACGCGTCGCGCCCATCATTTTAGATGCAGCCGAAGCGACACCTGTTCAGGTAGAAGAATCGTTTACGGAAATAGAGGACAATCTTTGGTTTGCGCTGCTGCCTGTGCCAGCCTTAATAGAGCCGCGAGTTTATCCATTAGAGATTTCGTACAGAGCAAACAACAATATTTTACTGAGCCGTACTTGGCAGGTAGAGGTCTTTACAGGTGAATACGACAGTCAAGAAATTATTTTGGAAGGGGTCAAAGGGAACCTGCTAGCACCAACAAATGTACAGGGTGAGCTAGAGCTAGTAACATCAGTCTGGTCGGTTGTGGATACGCCGCTGCTTTGGCAGGGTACATTTGCCCGACCACTTGGCGAAGAGTATCCAACCACAAGTCCGTTTGGCACGCGACGTAGCTACAATGGTGGCCCATACTCTAGTTATCATGCTGGGCAGGATTTTGGATCACCGGCAGGGGTCCCGATTGTGGCGCCAGCAGCGGGCGTTGTTGCACTGGCAAAGGCATTGAGCGTGCGCGGGAATGCGGTTATTCTTGATCATGGGCGAGGCATTTTTACAGGTTATTGGCATTTAAGCGAAATTTCTGTTGAAGAGGGACAGGCGGTTCGGGCAGGTGATCTGATAGGCTTAGTTGGTACAACGGGGCTGAGCACGGGGGCGCATTTACATTGGGAGCTACGCGTTTATGGTATTGCCGTAGATCCAATCCAGTTTATCGACGAGCAGTTGCTCGAATTGCCCTGACGCTTGATCGTTAGTGGGAAGCAAATGATTCGAAAATGAAGGATCAAGTTTGTAAAGGCACAATGCATCATGGAAATATTGTTGATGCAAACGCTTTCCACACCCCACCGGCAATAGAATGCCCCGCCACAAGGTTAAAGTAGAGTCAACAGTGGTCGCTAGTTTGTGGCCGAGAGAAGTAGAAAAATTAATGTTTGACATGCTGATGTGATGCTCAAACAGATTATGTTGATGCAATATAAAACAAAAAAGCTGCCCGATAAAAAAAGCAGGAACCGTTTTTGTATAAAAACGGTTCCTGCTTTTTTGTTTCGTAAAAATGTTCTATCAGAAGTAATCTACTCGTCTGACGATTCTTCTTCGTCTTCTGAATCTTCGCTTGACTTGCCCACGACTTCTGGCTCGACACCTTCTTCCACTTCTTCGTCAAGTGCCTCTTCAACCTCTTCACGTGTAATCTGCATAGTGAAGACAGCGTCATCAGGTTCAGCCAAATAAGTAATACCATTTAGTACAGGCAAATCGGCTACGGTAATATTCGTCTCAATATCCAACTCAGAGATATCAATTTCGATTTCTGCTGGAATGTCATCCGGCAATGCTTCAATTTCGATAGCATCCATTGCTTGCAGAACCAACAAGCCAGCAGCTAAATTGGTTGGCTCGTTTATTGGAATTATCGACACGGATACCACTTGCGTCTCAGTCATGTTAACAGCGTAAAAATCGGCATGCATCACATGCTTGCGAACTGGATGTCGCTGGATATCGCGGATTAGAATATTGTGCTTTTTACCACCCTCTACCTGTAGCTCTACAAGCTGCGATGTGCCGCCACCCTGTAGGGTTCGCTCGAGGCTCCGTGCAGGGACTTGCAAAACTTCTGGTTCGGCGACATTTCCGTATACAATCACTGGTACCAGACCTTTAACGCGCAACTGCCGAACTTTTCGTCCAGTCAATTCTCGTGGTTGCGCTTCTAGCTGCAAAGTCGACATTAGTTAATGCTCCTATAAAATTAGCTGCCTGTTTAGATAATCAGACTAAATAAAATAGTGGGTTGATCTACCCAATTTAGTTACGAGTAATGTATTTTGCTCTCTATTTAATAAAGAACAAAGAATGTTTTTCTGCTTGTAAAGTATCTGCTTGTGAGTATTAGTCTTTATGCGATCTTGAAAATTGACCTGCTATTCGCTTTAGAAGGAATAAAGAAAGGCCCAACCCCATGCCGATAAGAACTGCCATTAAAGGCGTTATCATGGTTTTTACATTTCCACGAACATGGTTTGCAAATAAAATGCCAGTTCGGATTTCAGTGGCCTCCACGTCGCTCGCTGCCAAAACCGAGCTATTTACACTCTCCAGAGACATCTTCGAAGCAATTGCTATGCCAACCACCGTGTCGCTTGCATCAACCGATTGAGCCTTCACAAGCCCAGCAACAGATTCTTCCATACGGAGTGCATGTGCATCAACAGCACGGGCTGATGACTGCTGCATATGTACCTGACCGCCCTGTACAGAGTCAGCAGTCGTATCGTGCAAATTTACTGGCGCGCTATCAAGCATTTCACTAAGCTCAGTTGCCCAGTCATCTAGCGGGTTTTCATCAGGCTTTTGTGGTTGTTCTGTCATGACAGAATAATCCTTAACATGTTAAAGTAATAAATCCACTGATATAGGCAATTTTAGCCGTATACCGATATGAGCCAACAAATCAGTCTTTACGAGCTAGACCTTCAAAATTCGTTAATTCGCTCGCGAAGATACAAATGATTATTATACGTGAGAGGGCCGAACAATACCAATTTCTATTATGGCAAAAATCAAAACATAAAAGGAGCTCTGAATGTCAGAGCTCCTTTTGAAAAGCACGATATTTGTTCGAAAAATCGTTGCGATTTACTAATCCTTTATTTAAGCATGATCATCGGCAAGTAAAGTGATTCCTTGTTCAACCCCTGCGGGTCATCCAACAACTGCACAATATCAAATGAAATTTCGTTTAACGAATCGATGGAGGTGTATATCCGCACCGATGGAGTTGTCGTTGCATATTCATCAGGCAATTTGATGCTGAGGATATAGTCCCCAACCGCCATACCATCGAATCGATAGCGGCCGATTCGGTCAGGAATTGTTTGTTCCCGATAGCGTTGGCCATTTGTTTCGGTATCTACCACTGTTACATAAATCTGAGAGAAATCCATCTCATCTGATAAATGCAAGTCCTCTGCACTTACAAATCCAGATATACCTTGGGCAATTTTTCCATATTTTCTTTCTGCATCTGTCCCTTCCTGCTGGTTATTCGCTGCGGCAATAAGTGAAACAAGTTCGATAGTATCTAATCTAGTTCCATCTTCACGCACAAACAACGTTACATAGTTATTTCCTGCCGAAAGCGCTACTGAAATTGGACCAGGATTGTTTCGATCTCGAACCAAGTCGGTTGCATAAATACTGTTTGGCTCAACATCCCATAAGTAACCGCTCGATGGCGAGCTATTTAACTTCATATAGAAGGAGTCGCTTAACGTATCTGCACCATGAACACGGCCCTGAATTACATAATTTCCAGAGTTGGGTACGACAAAACAATACTCAACAGCGTGTGCTGGCACGGGTCCATTCCAAAAGTGACCAGAGCCTTCCGGCGCATGAATGTACTTTCCACCGCTTGCGTCAGAATCAGCAGCAACTTCAAAATTGCCACTCAGCAGACCGTTCTCAGCTTCTTGCAATAACCCGGCACAAACAGGTGTGGGTGGTGGCCCGATATTGATAGGAATAAGTGAAATTCTATCCAACCGTGTGGCATCCTCTCGTAGATAGAGCGTTACAATATGGTTTCCAGCATCAAGAGATAATTCTACTGGATTCGCAATGCCACGATCATTCACGAAATCAGCCACATAATTTGTACTTGGTGTAACATCCCACAAATGTCCGTCGGAAGGCGCACCATTGACTTTTAAGTAGAATGAATCACTCAGTGGATCTGCACCCAGAACATCGCCCTGAATGCGGTAGGTTCCAGGCTGAGTTGTTACAAAGCAATATGTAGCTTTCTGAGTTTCGTCTGCCCCGTTCCATACATCACCACTGGTCTCAGGGACGTAAATATACGCGCCCCCATTGGCTGCGGCATCAGACATAATTGTAAAATCGCCAGTTAGTACGCCTGCCTCAGCCTCTTGTACTAATCCAGAACAGGTTGGTTCGGTGGGTGGAACTGCATAGGATCGCTCTAAGGCGATTGTGTCAAGCCTTGTTCCATCTTCACGCACGTAGATACTAACGACATGCTCTCCAATCGCAAGCGCAAGCTCAGTCGGGTCGGCAGCATTTCGATCGCTTGCAAAGTCTACATCGTAGCTCACGTTTTGCACAGTGTCCCACAGGTATCCATTTGCAGGAGCACCGTCTACCCGAAGATAGAATGAATTGCTCAGCGTATCCTCGCCAAAAACGTTTGCCTTAATTCGATAAACGCCAGCCTCTGTGATGGTAAAGCAGTAATCGACTTTTCGAGTCGTATCAGGCCCGTCCCAAACGCTCCCAGAGCCTTCAGGTGCATGGATGTAGCGCCCCCCACTTGCACTGGAATCAGCTCCTATGACAAATCCACCTATGCCCTCAGAGAGTGTTCCTTCTTCAGCTTCCTGAATAAGGTTACCGCACGTGTTTTCAGTAACTGGCGTGGTGACTATCCATACAAAGGAAGTTGTGACACTATCAGAGCCGTCAGTTACCAGTATCGTTGTAGGATAGGTACCCGAAGTGCCTATTGTCAATAAGCCAGAAATTAGGCCAGTATTTGTATTAATGGTTAACCCTATAGGGAGTCCACTAGCCGAGTAAGTTAGCACATCATTATCTGCATCGGTTGCATCAATTTGCAAAGAAACTCCTGTTCCCTCGCTGCTAGACTGATCCGTAATGGTTATAATACCGGGTGGTCGGTTTGTTACCGGTTCACCAATAATTGTCCACACAAATGAATCTGTATTGGTCAAAGCTCCATCGCTGACAACAACATTGACTGTATATGTTCCAGCGCTAGCAGGTGCAACGCTGCCATAAATTTCGCCCGTTAGAGGGTTCATGCTCAAGCCCGGTGGCAAGCCCGTCGCAGTAAAAGTAAGTGGATCATTATCTGGATCATCAGCCGAAATTGGTATCGAAACAACGTCGCCCACTGTACGCACACGGTTAATAGGATTTAATAATAATGGCGGCTGATTTGTACTATTAACTGTCCAAGTAAAGATTTGAGCAGTTACATTAATCCCATCATCAACCGCAACTGTTACATCATACTCACCTGCGGCAAGTGCATCTATCGTTCCCGATATAAGACCAGTAGATGCATTTATTACTAGGCCAGTTGGCAATCCAGTAGCAGAATAGAGGAGACGATCACCGTCTGCATCATCAGCTGATATAGTTAACAAAACTACATCTGTTTCGTTGCTTGTCTTAGCATTGGGATTAGCCAGATTCGGCGGTTGATTTATCTCTATAACGGTCCACAAGAATGTAGCCGTGTCAGATAACTGGCCATCAGTAACTTCGACAGTTGCCGTATAAACGCCCGAACTTTCAAATGACAACGTACCTGCAATCGTACCAGACGTGCTGTTAATAGCCAGACCGTTTGGTAAACCAGTAGCGGAAAAAGTCAGTGGTGTGTTATTTGAATCTACGGCAACGATGGTAAGCGAAATCGTCTCCCCCTCTGTACTGGTAGTCGTCTGATTGCTTGGAGGCGTTATCACAGGCGCATCATTTGCATTGCTCACCGACCATACAAATGTAGTTGTAGCAATGAGGCGTCCATCATCTACAATAATGCTAACATTATAGGAGATATCCACAGCATTTAGTGGAATTACTCCCGATATAAGCCCTGTACGTTCATTTATGGACAAGCCTGGTGGTAGGTCGGTTGCTGTATAAGTCAAAGGATCATTATCCCTATCAGCAGCTACTGTTTGCAATGCAATCGTTGTACCTGAAGCACTTACTTGCAATTCAATCTCGTCAATAGTTGGCGCTTCATTTAAGGCATTAACCATCCATATAAAGGAAGTGCTGCTTATATCGGAGTCATCGCTAACTTCGATAAGCACGTTATAAGTACCGGCGCTTGTTGGACCAAGCGTGCCAATTATTGTACCGCTAAATCTATCAATCGATAGTCCAGTTGGTAACCCTGTGGCGCTCACACTGAGTGAATCACCATCTGGATCATTCGCATTAATTTGGAGCGAAATGGCATCGCCTTCGTTATTTATTTGGGCATTTGGATTCGCAATAGATGGAAGCTGGTTGACATTATTGACATCCCACACAAATGTATCTGAAACACTTTGCACAGTGTCAGTGACATAGATCGTGATATTATAAGAGCCCGAGCTAGCCATTGAAAGCGCCCCTGATATCAGACCCGTTGCGGAATTAATTGTTAACCTTTCGGGCAATCCTGTAGCACCGTAGGTTAATGAATCGCCATTTGGATCGGTGGCTGCAATAGCGAGCGAAATTAGATCACCTTCACTATTCGTCCGGTCAGCAGGAACCGTCAATAATGGCTCCTCGTTTACCAGCGCGTTTACTGTCCAACTAAACGAAGTAACAGCATTGGCAATATCGTCAGTTGCTGTCACAACGGCGGTATAGACGCCAACTGCACCTGAGGCAATCGTACCTGTAATCTTTCCTGTGGTGGCGTTGATCGCCAATCCGTCAGGTAGATTAGACGCGCTATATGATATTGCTTCATCATCTTCATCCGCTGCGTCAATAGTAAGTGAAACGGTGTCCAGTTCGATATTTACTTGTGCATTTGGTGCTACAATCGTTGGTGATTGATTTACGCTAAGAATTGTCCATATAAAAGAGACATTCACAACATGTACACCGTCGGATACTTTAACTGTCACATTGTAGCTTGCAGCAGAGCCATCATTGATATTGCCTGATATTTTGCCGGTACTGCTATTGATCGACAACCCAGGAGGTAGCCCCTCAGCACTATAAGTGAGCGTATCTAGGGTACTATCGGTGGCAATAATGTCTAACAAGACCGTTTCTTGCTCCAAGCTACTTTGGTTAATAGGCGCAGTTACAATGGGTGGCTCACCAGAGATAAACCGATCGAGCACGTTTGTTGTCATTTGTTGGATACGCGGGTCAATATATTCGCTTTTGTCGAGTGCCCAACTCCAAGACATTGTGCCACTGCCAAATACCCACGCATTGCTTGGTGCTTGGTAGATGGATGAGTGTGCCGTTACGGTGTTTCTATATTGTGAAACAAAGGGCGATGCAGAGAGGAGTGTATAATTCTGATTTACAGGCAGCGGATAGTTAGGATCATATAAATCAACCTCATATCCAACAATACCCGACACAGTATCACCTTCGATAAATCCTGTATTATTATATGTCCAGTGCGCTAAGTTTTGAGGAATAAATTCAGTATTATTTGAAGGAGAGCCATTATATGTTACATATTGAATCCCAATCAACTGCTGTTCGGCTCGACCTGCGTGACGGAAGCGAACAGTCTCTAGTGATGCATTAGTTTCTGGATCAAGCAGATAATCTTTATATGAAACCATAATTCGGTTTCTCACACCATTGCTTGAAGGCTCGAAGCGTACTTGCCAATAAACGGCATTGCTCCCAAAGAAGGCCAAATTCACACCCGAATCGCGTGCGGTTTCGGCCGCATCGAACATCTTTGCGGACCAGTATTCGTCATGCCCCGGAGAAATAAACCCGCGATAGTTTAGTAGGTTGATGCCATTCTCGTGCGTATCAATATTCGACGAATAGGAAACGTCATATCCCATCCGCTCTAACCAGCGGATTTGGTGGTATTCCCATTCGAAAAACAGTCCAGAGCCGTCATCCGGGTTAGGGCGATCAAACGAAACCTTTACGGCGCGAGTATTACCCGCAATCGTATTGGCACCATAGCTATTATAGTTATAGGTGCTTTTACCAATTTGGCTCGAATCAGTTAAATCCGGGGTACGGACATTCGGAAAGTTATTGTATGCTAGATCCGTAGTTACAGCCTGTTGATAAAGCAGATCTGCGGTACGGTTATCATCACGCACTACAAATGGAATATAGTTTTCAAATCCGGCAGCATTGATTAGCTTTGCCATATAAACACCGCTAGTCCAATTGTTGGGAACCGACAAGCTATATCCAACTGCCCAGTCATATTCTATCAGGCCGGTTAAGGGGGCTGGCCCCGGAAATGCTTGTGGCGAACCGCTAAGTGGTCCAACGGTCATCATTAACCGCCCACCTTTTCCTGCATAGTATCCCATTCGATAGATTTCAATTTGATACAATTGCGCCGGTGCGACAGAAACGTAAAAATTGATGCGGTCGCCAACATTAATGCTAGAAGCAGAGCCATATCCCTTTATTTGTTTTGCTAAGTCATCGGCGGATTGTGTAATGTTCCAACTTGTTGTGCCAATTTGTTGATTTTCAACAGCGATAGGGTTATTAGTTTGTGCTTTAACAGGGTTAGAAAAAGCAAAACTCCAAAACAGTACGCTAGCGATAATCAAAAATCGGTATATGTACGTAAACTGCATGAGATTTATATACTTTGTATGTGAACGTAAACATCGGTAAGATGATAAGCAAAAAATTGCTTTTATCATCTTACCGATGGTACGTATGAAAAGGCTATTCACAAATTCCTCCATCTTTATTGCCGTTAAGTGCTACAACTAACTATTTAACAATAAATAATGAGGAATGTGTCTTTCAATTCTATTCCAACTTATTAGTTTTTAGCCGGAATAAGGAGAAATAGAGTGTCACTCCTTACAAAATAGTGCTAAATTACTTACAAAAGAGATGTATTATAGGCTCCGTACGAATTATTTGCGGACTACACCAAACTTTTTCATCCCTTGCACTACAGCGGTCAGAACATCTTTATTTGTCTGATTATAGGTGACTGTATATGTTTTATTGTCTGAAACTGCTTTTCGTGCTGTTGCCCAGCCAGTACTAGGATCCACAGTAAATTCAGAATAGTTCGGATGTTGTTTTACAAGTAGTTCAAAGACTTCTTGTATTTGTGGAGTGCTTTGTTCCGGTTCTGACAGACTCCGGTGTGTTATGCCATCAGTTGCATCACGATTGTTACTGTCATATCTCCATAGGTAGTCATCAAAGATAATTAAGCCATCCTCTTTCAATAGTTTGTCTGCCATAAAAAATGCCGCCCCATCAATTGTCCAATTTTTGGGGCCATCTATTATACAAAGATCGTATTTAGGCGAACAGATATCATTTTGTGTTTGGCGCTTGATCTCGTCATGAAGAAACCAATTATAACCAGTTTGCATCCTAACTATTTCAACAAATTTATCTAAACCAGTGTTGACCACCTGCTCTTCTGGAGATGGCTTAAAGGCATCTGCGGTTTCAATCAAATCAACAGATGTTATTTTTCCTGTACCCATTTCATCCAATGCTGCCGCCATGTAGCATGTTGCCGTACCATGAGCGATCCCAAGTTCCAAAATATCAGATAATTCTTCACGAATTATTAACTCATATAGGTATTTGGCATTTCTCTCTGAGATGAATGGAACATCCTTAACCATATTATATATAATTTCAAATTTCATAATGGATCCTCGTAGTACTTAAATATTTTTTTTCGTTTTTTCACTAACGGCGACATCTGTTAAGGACGCATATGCGTTTAAAAGTGATTCAGCTTGAAAGCTCCATGCAAGCTTCTGCTCAACACGTGCTTTTCCCCAAACGCCCATCTGTTCACGAGCTACAGGATTGTCCATAAGTTGAACAATTTTTCGTGCAAATTCTAGCTCATCATTATTTTTTACATATAGCGCTGCGTTTTGTGCCGTTACGCGGTGTTCAGTTAAGTCAAAAGCCACAATGGGTTTACCCAAGGCCATATACTCTGTCATCTTAACCATAGTACAGCGATCATTAAATTCATTGTACGGATCGGGATCTACACAGATGTGTGATGCGGAGAGGTAAGCTAGCATATCTGCGGTTGAGACGTAGCCCGTCAGCCAAACATATTCATCCAACTCTAGCTCTTTCACTAGATCGTGCAAACCCTCCCAGGCGGTACCGTCTCCGATAAGAACTGCATAAAAGTCAGTTCGATTTAGATCATAAGCCAGATGATGCAGTGCCCGCAGCAAATAATCCAACCCATCATGTGGGCTCATCTCGCCGACATAGCCGATAATGATCTTCCCCATATTAGCAAGCATTGGATCAGGATCGACTAAACGGATTCGGTCAGGATTTGGACCATTTCGCACAATTGTTACCTTATCAGCAGATACTCCACTACGCTCAATCTGCATATTTTTATATGACTGATTGGTTGCAATCAAATGATCTGCTACTTTGCAAGTAAGTTTCTCAAAGAAAACCAGCGCCTCAAAAACAAGATTGTTTCCGTCATCCCCAAAATTTGCATGATACATTTCAGGAGAAAGATCGTGGTGATCAAAGACGTATTTCACCCCGAACGGCTTGTACAACAGCGCAATAAGCACCATAATATCTGGCGGATTATGCGAGTGGATAATATGGAATCCACGCTGGAATATCACCACCAACGACAAAATAAACATGACGATCAAGGAATAGCCATATTCCCAGAGATATCCAAGAAAGCCCTCACCCTCTGATGGCGCAGGGAATCGATAGGCCATTACACCTTCAATCTCTTCGCGCCAAGGTTCATTCGCTTCTTCACGAGGCGCTATAACCGACACCATATAGCCCGCAGCCGTCAGTGCATTCGCCTCGCGCTGAACGCGTGGATCGCCAGGATAGCCATTATTTTCTAGCAACATCAATATTTTTTTACGTTGATTTTTCACAATTGAAATACTCTCAGGTCAGAAATGTTAAATCTTGTTCTTGAAAAAGAAGGCGCGGTTCTACACCGTTTGTTCTTCTAAAATGTTAACAGAGCCCATGCAGCAAGGAATCAATTTTGTGGGCACCCGTTTATTTTATTTTATGACATCTTCAGTTGGGAGCGATTGAGTGGTGTACTGGAAAACGTCTTCATAAGCAGACAACAATTTCATGGCCTGACGTGACCAGCTAAGATCCGATTGTATACGTGCAATTCCTGCTCGAGACATTTCGTCACGTACAGCAGAATTATCCATCAAATACTCAATTTTTCGGGCAAAATCAAGTTCATTATTTGGCTCGGCGTAGAGGGAAGCCTCTTGAGCCGAGAAGCGATGCTCAGGCAGATCAAATGAAACAACAGGCTTGCCAATAGCCATATACTCCATCATTTTGATAACGGTTGAACGATTATTGTACTCATTGGCGGGTTCGGGTGCCACGCAAATGTCAGAAGAACTTAAATAACGAGTTACGTCATCAAATAGTACTTGCCCGGTAAAATCAACATAATCATCAAGTCCTAAGTCCAAAGCTAGCTTATGCACTTCTTCCCATGCGCTGCCACTACCAATTAACAAACAGTAAAAGTCTGTACGATTTAACTCGTCTTTAAGAAGAGCCAATGAACGTATAAGGTAATCAAGCCCATCATGATGACCCATTTCACCTACATAACAAAGAGTTATTCTGTCAGGACGAATGAGAGAAAGATCTGGCTCCAATGGTTTAAATTTTGCGTTTGGTCCGTTGCGAACAATTGTTATATTTTGCGCAGAAACTCCATTGCGGTCAATATCTAATTGTTTATATGACGCATTTGTCACAATCACATGGTTGGCGGTGCGACATGTGAGCTTCTCGAAAAAAAGCAGCAGACGATGCACAATCTTCTTTGGTCTCTTAAAAAGCACCTGATACATTTCAGGTGCTAGGTCGTGATGATCAAAAACCACACGCTTACCCATCAACTTATAGAATAAAGCAACTACCACAAGTACATCTGGGGGGTTGTGTAGATGGACGACATCAAAGCCACGTTTAAAAAATACGGAGATTGACGTAACGAAAATTGCCAATGTTGAATAGGCAAACTCCCACATGTACCCAATTGCGCCCTGACCATCTGGCGGCGCAGGAAAACGATGTACATGCACCCCTGCATACTGTTCATACGAGTCCATATTGCCCTTTTTGGGACAGATCACTGTCACTTCGTATCCGGCATTTACAAGTGTTTCTGCTTCGTTACGGACACGCGGATCGGTTGGGTAGGCATTATTTTCTAAAAGCATCAAAATTCGGTGCGTCATGGTTTCCAACTAAGTAATTGACAACTAAGTAATTGACAGCAAAGTAATTAATAAATACTCATTGCATAAAAATTAAGTAATGTCTGAAAATCAGATCTTTCGATCAAATGGAAAAGTGATAAACGACACATACTATTCAAGGTTATTTGTTATTTGTATATAGTTTAGATAAGTGCAGGATATTATTTTGTAAGTACTAACAATGAATAACCACCCAGTACTCTAACAGCCAAATCTTCATTCATTTTAAAGGCTAGTTTTCTTGGTAATTTCCATACGTGCTGAGTCCAATATTTAACTGGAAGCTCCAAAGCACCAGGTGTGTAGAAATGATCGACAATTTCATACCCGGTATCTTTCAATGTTTCTAGCGCAGTCTCTTTTGTAAAATATTGAATGTGTCCTAGCCCACGTCTAAGTTCGGTAAGCTTGGATGCTCGGAAAACTCTCTGTAATGACAAATCAAGTGGAATATGAAAAATCTTATATTCCCCCTTGTCTTGCATCTTTCTTAGAAAGCCAAAATAGTCCTCTACATGCTCGATCACATCAATTGCCATTACCATATCAAAATAAGCAGAATCCTCTTCAAGCAGATCAGCTAATTTAAATGTCAAGTTAGGCTTTGTCTTTTTCTTAGATAGTTCGAACGCCTGTGACGAGATTTCATATCCAAAAAATGATGTATTTTCATTATTAATGGATAGAGTATTTAAAATTTCCCCAACACCACATCCAATTTCACAGATTGTTTTAGGAGTAAGAGAGTTTCTGTCGAGCATTTTCTGTATTTGTGATGCTTTCCATGGTGAATCTTCCTCATGCCAGGTAGGGTTACTGGCGAGATAGCTTCCATCACTATAAATTTCATCAAAAGAGTCTACTTTATTCATAATTACCTTTTCCTAGATTTAACACTGATGTAAAGCCATCCAAAAATAAGTATACACAAGGTAAGTACTCTTTAACGCGGGCTTCTTCAGGGAAACGCCCTACTAAAGAATCCTTTCTCTAAATTATACGAACAATTGCTTTATGGCCGAAGCACATTATTTAATGCTGAAAGTTTCTATTATGTAGAAACATTTATGGTTCAACCGGATCTTATGTAGTTGATAGAGTGCATCGCACTGTCCACCAATGGGTTCTGGCTCGAATCACTCTCCGAACAGTGCGACGCACTCGCCATAGAGGACCCACGATGATTGGTTATAGTGTCAACCACATGAGATCCTGAAGATCTACATTTATTTTAATTTGTGGCTAACTAATGGTGAACATTTGTACTTACTGCTATAGCATTAGCGGCGGGCACTCAATCGGTGAGTGGGCCTGAACAGTTATCAAAATTAACTTGCTCGAAAAATATCTGCAAGTTGTTTGGTAACAGAGAGAATATCAAATTTCTCTATTACAGTTTTTCGTGCCTGTTCACCAAAACGATTACGGAGTTGCTCATCCTTAATTAAGCGTTCTAGTCCATCGGCCATTTCTGATGCATTTCTCTCTTCAACCAGCAGCCCGTTTACTTCATTCTCAACTAAGTCTGGTATACCAGCAACGCGAGTTGTGACTACCGGCACCTCACAAGCCATTGCCTCAATTAAGACGCTTGGAATTCCATCGCGATCACCATCCCTTGCAATCACACAAGCAAGAGCAAAGACAGTACACTGATTGTAAAGCGATACGATTTCTTCTTGAGACTTATCACCCACTAATGTAATGTACTCGCGACAATTAAATTCATCAATAAGCTTCTGTAATCTTCGCGCTGCATCATCTTGCCCCACTACAATCTGGCAGTGAAAATCAATGTCTCGTTGAGCTAAAAGAGCACATGCTTCTATCAGGTATTCATGACCTTTCTTTTCAATTGCTCGTCCGATCGATAAGATTTGTGGAGTTGATGAAGGAGAGGTGGCAGGTCGTGGCGAAATTAGATCTGTTTCTAACCCACAATAAACGACGTGGAGCTGCTCTTTTTTTAAAGTGGAACACAAATCAATAATATATTCTTTATGATAAGTTGAGATAGTAATTATTTTATCCGCACTTCCTAGCGCTTCTCGTACGCACTTCTGATCACGCTGAAACAGACCAAAAGCATGAGGGCGTACACTAAATTCAATCCCCGTCAGATCGCTTGCAACGGCGGCTGCAATGGCCCCGATATAAATAAAATGTGTGTGAATATGGTCAAAGCCACCCTCTTTTAGCAGATAAGCAAAATAGACAACTTTAGGAAACAAACCGAGTCCTTTTAATAAAGTCAGTGGTTCGCGATAATTCTGCCGAATTAATTTCCCAAGCGAATATGCATAACGTTTGGGTACGGTTCGAAGAAAAAAAAGATGCGCCCGAATAATAGCAAGTGAAATGTATGGGCTCTGTACAACAAACGGCATTAACCTTTTTGATTGGCTATGAACAACTTTATCTGTTTGGGGAAGCAAAGAGAAGATCGTAATCTCAACATCATGTTTTCGCACCCAATCTGCTTCCCTAGCAATAAATGTTTGGGTAATAGCCGGAAACCTTTGTAAAAAATATGCAACTTTAATCGTTTTGTTCATCAATATCCAACATTCCACATAATAAATAATGCTCTTACGTGGTTACTTTCTTATAGTCGTAAAAAGCGAGCTAATGTTACCTTCATTATCTTGATTTTTGCTCATCTAGCGGAGATGTAAAATCAGCCGCCTTTACTCAAAATATTAACAATTTTAGTAGTTCACAATTTGCCGTTCAGTTAGCACGCCCACGTGCGGATCTACCAGAAAGCAGCCGCACATGAGCGTGCTAACTGAAGATTTTAAAGACTTTCGTGAAGTACTGAATTTACATAAACCCGCTAAGTTGTGCCGCTACTAAGCAAATTATCCAAAACCGGATGTTTAATATCAATCGCTTTTTTATATACGGCAGTTGTTTGGCGACCGATTGCACTAGGTGACCATTCGGTCTCTAATTTATCTTTAGCATTTGCGCCCATTTGACGACGAACCGTATCGTTTTTTAGCAAGTAAATAATTTTTTCTGCCAATTCTTCCACATTACGTGGTTCAACAAGGTATCCCGTCTTCTCATCGTCAATCTGCTCATGCAATGCTCCAACACGCGTTGCCACTACTGGTTTTGCAAAGTTATACGCTGCAGGAATAACTCCACTTTGCGTTGCTTCAATATAAGGCAGCACAACAACAGATGCTTGTCGAAATAGAGCCGACTGTAGTTCATTAGTGATATATTTGTTATGTACGATAAAGCTATCCGGATTCTCCATCATACTTTCGTACTGCGAGAATTCATCTCCACGCCCCGCAATAACAATTTTCACATCGGGTATTTCTTTACGAATAAGTGGTTCGGCTCGAATAAGGTATTCTAATCCTTTATATTCCCAAATACGACCAAAAAACAGGAGCGTGTTTTTCTCCTCATTCACTTCTTGTGCAAGCGATGTATCCCCCAGTGCTGTTAGTGGAACCACAGAGATTCGATCTTCTGCTATACCAACAGCCTCTATGAGAAGTAGTTTCATCTGTATGCTGTGAACAATTATATAATCGCTACTTTTGTACCCGTAATCTTTGATAAATTGCGGCGTCTTTTGCGTTTCAACATCACCGACATGGTCGCGCGGGTCGTGGACGGTCGTAACAATTGGATATTTTTGCAAAAATGGCAATGCTAGATTAAACCATAAATGACCGATCTGTATATGTAGCACATCTGGATCCAGGCGACGAATTTGCCTGACGAGCTTATAGACAAATTTAATCTGTTTTAGGGGTTCGCGTAAACGTGGTTTGGTATGCACGAAAAGCTTAACCGATGGATCAAGCTGATTTGCGCCTTCTGCTGCTAATTTCTTGTCTATTAGCAGCGTAGTATCTGCCTCCAATACCACAGAGGAAGCCAAGTAAGCAGCTAAGTCACCATTATTAAATGCTAGTAGTACTGCTTTCATAAATTGCCTTAAAAATTATCAATAAATCTATTTTGTTTATAGAAAACAGATAGGAGTGCCAAAAGATAGATACTAATTTAAAATCTATGCCGAGCGATTCATAGGTTACCATTTTTGTACAATTGCTGATTCAAAGAGCCGTTATTTGATTATATGGTCGGGTATGCTATGTACTGGGATTTAAAAGATGAATTTTCATTTCGTTTAATCCACCATATGACCAAAGATATAAAATAGCTATAATGAGCGTATAAACAACGGCACCAATAGTAATCGATATGAAAAGTGGATTATTATTTGCCATCAATAATGCAATTGTCATTCCAGTAACACCGACAATCGGCTTCCAAAAGATAGGAATAAACTTAGTGGTTGATATTAGTTCCGAAACTGGCAAATAGTGCTGAATTAGAGTAACAATGGCCACAATAATTGCGGTTACGACAACACCTGCAAGACCAAAGAAATAAACGAAAATTAAGCTACCCAGCAGATTTACCGAAACAGCCGTAACCGCAATGATTAACGATTTCTTTTCTCGGTCACTGGCCCACAAAACCTGACCAAGAACAGTAATAATTGCGTTTGCTAATGACCACCAGACTAATATTCGTAGCACAAATGTGGCAGAGAGAAATTCAGGATTATTGTAAAGCAGCATCAGTACCTGATCAGCTAATAAGCTAATACCTACAATAGCTGGTAATACCAGTACTATCAATACTTCAAGCAACCGTTCAACGACCCAACTCAGGCCAACCATACCTTCATCGTATTTTCGACACATAATTGGAAAAACACTGTGGACCAGATCGTTAATAATGATTCCAAGTGGAACAGTTACTTGCATCGCGCTACTGTAGATACCGACAGCTTCTTCACTCAACATTTTTGATAGCACAAGAACGCCAATACTTGTATTGATAGCATAGACACCTTCAATCCCAAGGAATGTGACCGCTCGTCGGGCTAAAGTGCTCATAAACCTAAAGTCAATCCGAACTTTTGTTTTTGGCTTCATTGAAATCAATACAAACCACTCGATCAACAAGATACCCCAATATGCAGCGGCTACCGCATAGGCAACGTAAATCACATCAAATGCATTAATCAATAACAAGTATGCCGCTATCGCTTTAAGTAGATGCATTGGACCGTTGGCATAAGCGATATAGTGCATCTTTTCCCATGCCTGAAAGATGCTTTCACAGATCTGTGAAAGTGCATATGGTAGTAAGCCAATAAACACAGCAAAAATAATGTTTTTCGTGTCTGCACTATACCCGAGCGCTCTGGTTAAAAAAACAATACCAATGAGACTAAGGGTAGATGTAATCAGAACTAGTACACTTGCATTGTATAGATGCATGTATGCTTGTGAATGATCTTTAGCCACTTCTCGAACAGTTAATGTTTTAAGCCCAGCAACAGCGAATATATGGAACGTATAAAGTAATGTGAGTGCCAGAGAAAACTGACCAAATTCACGAACCCCTGTATGTCGTGCCATGAGCGCATAAATCACAAAGGTTGTCGCGCGCACCAAAATGTTGCTACCCAATATTGAGGCAGCGTTACGCGCGACACGTATTACTGCGCTATTTCCAACGGCTGATTGTTCCATTATTATGATTTATCTCTTCATTTATCTTGAGCATAGCCAGATTAGACGTAATACTCAAGATTCTTTTTCTTGGCCAACTCTTCGCGGCGAATAATGGCAAACATAGCGGCAATGATACCTACCGATACCCACATGATTTCGACGTCAGCCCGACTGTTGAAAATATCAAAATTCATATGCGCCATTCGACCAAACATAGCGCCCATGAAGCCCAGAGCAATCGGTGCAAAAACTTCATCTCCAGACTTTATAATCCTCCAACATTGAAAGAGACTCGTGCCCAAGAATGCGAAGAAGGCTACTATACCCGCTATACCTGTTTCGGCCCAGACCAATAAAAATTTATTATGGACAATATGTAACCAAATACCGCTATAGTCTGTATCGAGATAGGGATCCCAAACGATCCAAAAATTGTTAAGACCAACACCTCTAAACGGGTGATCACGAATCATTTCAACGGCCAAAGCGAGCAGCGGAATGCGACCCTCCACTGCATTTTGTGAAATAGAATCATTACCAATAAGGCGTGCCATAAGCAGGTCTTGAAAGCTGAAAAACACAAGCACAAATACGAATCCCACGAAGATAATTACTTGAATCGGAAGCAATCCCATGCGCCATCCGATGAAAATCAATACCATCATTGAAATTGCAAACCCAAGCCAACCACCACGTGAAAAGGTTACAACAAGCGCAACGATTCCAAGCACAAACACAATTGCAATCAATGGTTTATACCAGCGCTTTGCACGAGAGAGCATCAACCCCAACAGCGGTGCGAGCAGCGAAGTAAAGTAATGGGACGTGTTATTGGGCGAGCCTATTGTGCCAGCAACGCGCATTCCATAAGTATAGTCAACACGAGCATAAATTGTGCCTATCTTGAAAGAGGATTTTGTGGCAACTAAAAAAAGCATAATTAAAGCCTGTAGACAAGCAGAAAATGCCAGAACAAGCAATAAGAATTCAATATCCTTGCGTGTGCGCATATTGAAGGCAATATATACCATGACCAAAAAAGCTTGAAACAATAGATTCGCACTAAAAAGTGCGATCAACTTGTCACGCGCCACCAAGATTGAGAGCAAAGAAATTGCGACATACAGCACCATGGCAGGACGAACGCCTGATACAAAGGGTTCTTTAAGATCCGCCTTTGTCCGCTGCCCCAATGATCTAGATATCCATAGAGCATATAATCCAGCAAGGCAGATAGTGGTCAAAGAGACGTATAGCCCACCTATGGCTGCGACATCTTCGGCTCTATCAATATAAAAAAATGACTTATCGATACGAATTGGCATTTCTAGAAGGATCGCGGCTAGCAATAACTTTTCTAGATTTCCAAAAATGAGTGCCACAAAGGGAAGGGTAAATGCGGCTAATACAATCGGCACAAGACCAACATCTACTTTCCCTATAAACAATGGAACAAGCCCGAGCATAGCTCCAACTGCGATTACCGCAAGTGCTTGTATCCATATAGGATTAATTGTTCGATTTGCAAGTGCCATTTATATATAATTCTCTGTGTAGTACATACCAAATAGTTCAGACAATAAGCTTACTCAAACCAGACGCATGTCTCGGCAGAACTAAGCATGGACACAAATAGCACGGTGCGTAAGATTTTCATGATCAAACATAAAGCGCTTAATCGCTATGATATCTACGCCATTATTGAGTCCACTGCAAACAGACAAAACGGAAAAATCAGACTACTATAATATAAAAATTAGACATGCAAAATGTCTTAGGGAGCAGTGCAAACCCTTAACTTACTGGCGCTATATAGTTACTATTGTATAGTTACTTACGCCCAACTGTACTAGGTGTGCTTGCTGACCGGCTTAAAGTTATACCTATCTCATTTTTATATTATGAAGATGGAGGTAATTCTTTGACCGACTGTGTTACCGCCCCGTTCTCTATGCTTCTAGTCACTTGTGTTAGCTCTGATGGCATAGCAATGTAGCTACCGTATGCTTGGTTCGGCATAGTCGAATAGTTAGGTTGGTTCCCTAAATGTGCTTTATTATTCTGACGATTTAGGCTCTTGTAATAGGCTAAGCTACTGTTATCACGAGTCAATACACAGCCAATTACATTTGCGTTTACATCATCTAATTGCTGACGAACCTCGCGTAGAATATCTTGCTCGGCTTGAAGCAAATCCGCTACTAGAATAACTCCATCAGCTAAAGGAGAGAGTACGGCCGCATCTGTTACTTCTAACAGCGGCGCAGTATCTAGCAATATAATATCAAAACGTGCGCGCAATGAATCGATTGTTGCAACCATTTGTGCGGTGCTCAATAATTCAACCTGTCCAGGGTGCATTCGCCGCATGACGCCATTAGTTGGAGATTGTTGTCTCGTATCATATAGATTAGCTGAAATCGGGCCACTAGACAGAACGCTCACATGAAGCAGCGGTGGTTTCTGTAATGAATCAGACAAGCTAGTCTGTTTCGAAAGAACTGACGTTAAACCCCGTTCGTTCGAAATGTTAAACAGCGAATGCAAGGATGGATGATGCAAATCACAATCAACAATGGCAACATTCAAGCCTGAATACGCTAAAGAAGAAGCTAGATTAGCAGATACAGTGCTTTTTCCCTCACCAGTTAATGCACTTGTAACTACAAACACTTTGTGATCAGCCTGTCGCGTGTAGGACAATACATTTGCACCAAGTCTACGATATGCTTCTTCTAGCGGCGCGCCATACTTCCCACCTTTATTTAGGTCAACCGACGGGATCCGGCCCAATGTGGGCAACTGTAACGCGGCTTGAACTTGTTCGCGCGTGTGCAATTTTTTGTCGAAGTTCTCAAAAACAAAGGCAAGGCCTAAACCACCCAGAAGGCCAAGGAATGCACCTAATGCAAGATTAAGCGGAACATTTGGTCGTGCAGGTTTTTCTGGGATACCTGCTGGTATGGTGATGCTGGCTATTCGTTCTTGCGCAGAATCTGCAAGGCGGGCTTGGGCAGAGGTGGACAAAAGAGATGCATAAAAATCGCGTTTTACACGAAGGACTCGTTCTGCCTCTAACGCAACCTCCGAGTCAGCATCTTCGGTTTCTAATATGGTTTCATAAGCCAGTCGAGCTTCATCGATTTCACTAGAGATTGTGCTCATCTCCTCTTCGATTTGTTCAGGAAGCGACTGATTCTGTTCTCTACTATTTTTCATTTCTAGCAGAAGTAAATCTGCGGCCATATTGGAAATATCGGCAGCACGAGCTGGATCAGTATCCTCAACCTGAATCAACATAAGTTCAGTATTTGCAACCGTCTCAATGCTTAACGCATCTCTTTCTACATTTCCAAATGCTTGATCCAATCGGTATATAATCGGCGCACTAGTTGCGATATTCTCATAGGTCTTCATTAGTCGATCTGCATAGTTCAAATCATACCGAACGTTCCCGACAGAGCCTTCCGTTGCCGTTGCAATACGTAAAGTCGTTGCGGCTCGATAAATCGGAGCGGTCGCGAATGTGCCTACTGATGCCACCGTCAAACTAATTAGCAGCGTAGTAAGGATCAGCCACTTGCGTCGCCAGATGATATCCCAATATTGTTTAAGTTCCATTCTATATTCCTAATTTAGATTCGTTGCTATCTGCTGAGCGAGATGCGTTCAACGCAATTGATAGACTTATCAATTTTTATACTGGATAGTAACAGTGTCAAACTAGCTGAATCTATTATCCATTGGTTGAGTGTGTTGTCTGTTTGATATTCAAGTATAGACTAACCTAGCCCTGATTCTGTAGGTCAATTAGCCGATTCGTTAAAGTCGATTGTAATATATTATTTTTTCTACGATCCTTTCAAATCCGTAACAAACGGTGTTTATTAGATAGTTGTATCTTTAGCGCAGTAAAGTATCCATCTTAATAATCATCACAATTTTTATGACAACTTTTTACATTTGGTCATCATCTACTAGCCTATATTTTAAGAGGTGTATATATTTTTTTGGAATATTAGCGGTAGCGCCAGTTGAGTACGCAACACCGAAGCTATAAGTAGCTACCGTAGAATTTTAGATAGAAAAGTAGCTTCATTGTCATTTATGCAAGTTTCCCCGCCTGCGCGAGGACAAGATTAGCAGGACTCTACAGATACTCAATGATATGGATACAGCTCACGAAGTGGATGCTATATACCATAACAGCGCTGGGGCACGACAACGATGGGAGTTGTATTCCCTACCTTCGCAGGAACAAGCTTATGCCATTCCAAAAAATAGAATATATAGTATGGCCGCAAGCGCCCAAAGAGCACAAGCATCAAGACGATTTATTCAATAAGAAGTGACGCTGTATCTATTTACCGCTATGTAAATAGTCATGAGTACATAGGTGTAGGCTTAAGCCGTCCAGTGAGCACGACTCGTGCGGCTCTTTTCAGCCATGAACCCGCACGGGGCGTGCTTACTGGACTTAATTTAACAATGTTTGTTCTTAAGTTTACACTTATGGTCATGATTATGTACATACTTTAACATACCATCAGTATGCTTAAAATATAGGTGTATTGGCATGAAGCATTCTCAGTGCGTCTCTATCCTAAGAGCAACGGCATAAAAGAACGTCCCCTCCACGTGCGCTGTACAGATGAAACCCTGTCAAATCTCGAAATGAATTGACTAAAATTGTACAAAGTCGAGATAAGGAAACAATAAAATTGACAGGAAAGTGTGCTATCTATACAAGGTTTATATACAACAAAAAAGCATATACTACATATATATGCCTAGCAGCACGATATAACATTTTCCTTAAGCGTTTACCTCGAAGTAAAAATGTTATATCGTGCTGCGCCAGAGTATAAAATAGTAATTCACAACTATTTAAACAATAAACCATATTATTACTGAGTAAATTATGAAAGTACTAATAATTTCTTTTTGTGATGCGGAGTTAAATACGCGGCTTGCCTCTGCATTAAGCGAGCAAGATAACATAGAAGTATGTCTCATGCTACCCGATTATCAAGTAGCAGCCTATAAAAAAAGGCTTAGTTCAAAAGTAAATTATCAACCATTTGAGCTAGCAAGATTACGCGATCCAGTCGGCAACATTCGCAGCATGAGACAACTAGTTAAAGCAATAAATCATTACAACCCAGATATAATACATTATCAATATGCCCATCTTTGGTTCTCGCTAACTCTGTGGTTTTTACGTAAATATCCACTAGTCATCTCGGTTCATGATCCAAGAGATCATATAGGCGATGATGTTTCAAAAAAGACTCCACAAGCGGTCAAAGATTTTGGCTATCGTCTTGCCGACCGAATTATTGCACATAATGGCAAGATGAAACCTATCATTAGCGATGTATTAAACTACCCAGCAGAGCAAATTGACGTTATACCCTTAATGGCATACGGCGATCCAACCCAGCAGCCAAAGACCAAGAAGAAGGGCCAGTACGTTCTCTTTTTTGGACGCATATGGGAATACAAAGGGCTGGAATATTTGATTCAGGCAGAACCTCTTATTCGTGCTACGATTCCTGAGATAAAAATTGTTATTGCGGGTGAAGGTGAAAATTTTGAACGCTATCGAGCTATGATGGACTCGCCAGAACAATTTATTGTGCATAACAGATATATAGACGCGGATGACGAAAAGGCCCAACTATTCAGCCAAGCAAGCGTCGTCGTCCTACCTTATATCGAAGCGACCCAAAGCGCTATCATCTCGCTCGCATATAATTTTGCAAAGCCAGTTATCGCAACAGCCGTTGGAGGACTAGTCGAGCAGGTTGATGATGGCATAACGGGGTATTTAATCCCGCCGCGCGATCCGCAAGCACTGGCCGACAAAGTGGTTGCCATACTAAAAGATGAAGATCTGAACAATACGCTGGGCCAGAACGGCAAGATGAAATTAGAGAATGAATGGTCTACTACCGCAATTGTGCAAAAGACCATTGAAACATATAAACGCGCAATTAACCATGGATAAGGCAGACAAAAGATTTATGACATCGAAGAAAATCCTCGTAACGGGCGGCGCTGGGTTTATTGGCTCTAACTTGACAAACAGACTCTTGACCGAAGGTCATCAAGTCACAATTCTAGACAACTTATCTCGTTCCGGATGTAGCGCCAACCTGTCCTGGCTTCAAGAAAAATATGGCAACGATTCTATCAAAATAATTCAGGGTGATATTGCGGACATCGATGCCATGACCACCGCTGTGAAAGGGGCCGACCACATCTATCATCTGGCGGGACAAGTTGCCGTCACAACTTCGGTAACGGATCCCCGAGCAGATTTTGAGACCAATGCGCTTGGCACATTTAACATGTTGGAAGCAGCCCGACAGGTAGGCAATGATCCAATAATTATTTACGCAAGTACAAACAAAGTTTATGGAGGCATGGAAGAATTAGAAATCATTGAAGACGACGAACGCTATTTCTATGCGAATAAACCGTACGGCATTCCAGAAACACAGCCGCTGGATTTTCATTCACCCTATGGCTGTTCCAAAGGGGCCGGGGATCAGTACACGCGCGACTATGCACGCATCTATGGGCTGCGTACAATTGTGGTGCGACAAAGCTGCATTTATGGATATCGTCAGTTTGGGATTGAGGATCAAGGCTGGATCGCGTGGTTCATTATTGCGGCCCTTAAAAAGCGTTCTATCTCCATTTATGGAGATGGGAAACAGGTGCGCGATGTGCTCTTTATTGATGATCTACTTGATGCGTATCAAGCACTTGTTCACAACATCGACGAAACAGCGGGCACAATCTACAATATTGGCGGGGGAGCGGAGACAACGATGAGCATCTGGCGCGAATTTGGTCCACTTTTGGAAGCGCTGCTTGGTGAACCGATTCCCGTTACTTATGCAGATTGGCGACCGGGCGATCAGCCTGTCTATGTCAGCGACATCCGCAAGGCAACTGCCGAGCTGGGATGGAAGCCAAAGGTCTCCGTAAAAGAGGGTGTGAGTCGACTATTCCACTGGATACAAGACAATCAAAATCTTTTTGAGCATATGTAAGGTTTCAAATAATAGTCTAGTTGTTGAGTAAGCACGACCCTAAACAAGTTGGACAAATGTGCAGCGCCCAAAATCTACACTGGTCAGCTCATCCTTCATAACCAAGAGGTCAAAATGGATCAAAAAGACGTCATACAAATTACTCTATCAAAACGTAAAGTGTTGGCGCTGATTGCGGCCCTACTCATCGGCGGATCGCTGCTCGCAACCAGCGGACAAGCTGTGCCGCTCCAAGCACAGCGTAGCCCGCTACCCACGCCAACACGCCAACTAATTTCCATCACGCTCGAAACAATTCTGCTGAGCAACGCAGAACGATTTCAGGTAATCCAGTTTAATCCAGGTGCAGCACTGCAAAAAGTCATCTTTGCCGATGGATTTGTGCCAAACTCAGGCGAATTCTCTTTTCAACAAGCGGGGACTAAATACGTCGGGCAACGTGCAGAAGAGCTTGCAACGGGCGAGGTTCGAATCTATTTTGTCGTAGAAGGTGATTGGCGCAACGTGCAGTACGCGGTCAGGCCGTAGAGGCTATTACGCGCTCACAACATAGTCAGTCTCAGTGAGAAAGTGAGTAAAGCCAAGCGAGGTCGCAATGTTGTACGAGCCATTATTCCCGGCCCACGTGCTCCATTCGCACACCCACTCACGCTCAATCGCCCACGCCATAATTGCCGATGTCGCCGCACGCCCATAACCGTGGCGACGGTAGTCAGGATGTGTCAACACCCCACCCGCCGCAATCCGCTCGGCCTCAAAAAGAAAGTGGCTGGCAACAGCTGCGAGCGTGCCATCATCCGTAAAGCAGCCAAAAATAATAGGGTGATCAATCCCGACAAACCAACGCATGTTTTTGGGGATAGCCGCGTGCAACTCGGCCAACAGCGGGGCGTCTGCTCCCGAAAGCTGCCGGACTGAAGCCTCTTGGGTTGGTCGAAAATCTTCTGCATTTAAATAAAAGTACGGTTCAGCTGCATCGGCTTGGAGATGAACCCCCGCAGACCTCGCAGCCGCTGCGGGATCAAACGGATGGGCCTTCTTTACGTGCTGCAGAAAGCATTGAACCGCCGCAGTTGGTTGGGCATTGGCGCGCAATATCGCAGCGGACGAAAGCTGGGTGACGCAGATCGCATCGGGCTTGCGCAGCGCAGTCGACCGCATAAAATTATCGTCGTCTGGCGGCATCGCGGTGATCACGTGCGTCTCGCCGCTTGTCAGAATCTCAACCGGGCAAACAAGTCGACGCGCCGTATAATCATAAATCCGCTCAAGCGTGGCAGCAGAAAAATTCATCTTCAACAGTACACCTAAACAATTCCTAACTCATATCCCACACGCGGATCTTCTTGTCCGCCGCGCCAACCGCAAGCCAACGCCCCGCCGGCGAAAACGTCAGGCCGTAGAGCGCCTTGGCTTCGACCTCAATCTCTTTCTGAAAGGCCAAGTTGCCCAGATTCCACAACTCAATCTTGCTCTCCATGCTGACGGCAAGCGTGCGCTCGTCTGGCGAAATGGCAATGCCGCGTGCGCCCTTACCCGATAGGTCGAGACAGCGCGTTTCGCGCCAAGTTGCGGTATCCCAAAAACGCAGAGTCCCCTCATGACCCTTCGAAACCAGCATGCGTCCTTCGTCGATCATCTGCAGAGAGCCAACCGCAGTTTTGTGACCAGTCAACGTGTCTATTTGTTCACACTCCGGCAGAGACCAAAGCTGAATATCATCGCCTAGCCCAGCAGTGGCAAGCGTTTTGCCGTCTGGGCTAAAAGCGAGAGAACCGACGTTTTTCTCACTTGCTCGAAATGCAATAACCTCTTGCCCATCAGGCGTCCAAATTGCCACGCGACCACTATAGGATGCAGAAGCGATCCACTCATTATTTGGCGAAAAGGCAACCGTCGCGACAACTTTTTTGCGATCTTGCAACGTATGCAGCAATTTGCCCTCTGGGAATGACCAAAGCCGCACCGTATTATCAGTAGATCCGGTAGCAAGCGTGCTTTGATTGGGCGAGAGTGCTGCGCTGTTTACGCTTTTTTCGTGCTCACTTAGCGTCTTCACATGCGTCCATTCTGGCACAGACCAAAAGTTAATCTGACTGTCCATACCGGTAGAGATGAGCGTGCGGCTATCCGCCGAAAAGCGCAGACAGAGAACGTAATTTGTATGGGCGTTAAAAGTCGTAATCGGCTTCATAATTTTATTTTCCTTTAAAAGAAAGCCTTTGCAATCCCGAGCGCACCCTGCTTCCACGGCACGCGATGCGAAACGCCCGATTGTCCTTCAAAACTTTCAAGATTGTCGATATACCACTGATAGTTGCGCACCATTGCATCTTTATTCGAATATCTTGGCGCATAGCCAAGTACTCGCTCGGCTTTCTCAATCGAGACAAAAGAATCCTCTGTCACAGTTTCATACACCCACTTATAAAGCGGTGACAAATTAAACTTTTCTAAAATGCGCAGCGTCCAAATCATCGGTGCGGCAGGTAAGCTGATAATGTCGCGGTTAAAACCAGCGTAGTCTAACACAGCTTGATAATCTTCTTTCAGCGTTGTAAATTCTTTGGCACCAATATTGAAAGTATCATTTGCCTTCTCCGCATCAACCGTCGCGGCGAGGTATATCGCATCACAAAGATCTTCAACGTCTAACAGTTGATAGCGATTGCTGCCATCGCCCAGTACGGGGAAGCTCTTCGCATCCTTCGCCCAATCATAGAAAAGCGCAAAAACGCCTAACCGTTCTGGACCCACAAACGACTTTGGTCGAATAATCGGCACGCACATGCCTTTATCGCGGAAGTCTTGGCAGATCTCCTCGGCTTTCACCTTCGATTCCCCGTACGGGCCAACGCCGTCTAGCTTATCATTTTCATCAAGCGGGTGATGATCCGGAATGCCATAAACAGCGGTTGACGAAACGTGAATAAAGCGCTCAACATTATGTTTGTACGATTCTTCCAACATAATGCGGATCCCGTCAATGTCTGTGCTATAAATATCCTCTGCTGAATAAAGTGGCAGCGCAGCCGCAGTGTGGATTACGATATCGGCACCGTCCAGCGCACGGTTGACCGCATCAGCATCACGGATATCTCCAACGATAGAGGTAATTTGGTCACGTTCGGGGTAGTCAAACTCGATGATGTCGTACGTGATTACTTTATGACCATTTGCAAGCAAGTGGCGCACTAGATTGATCCCCAAAAAGCCAGATCCACCCGTAACAAAATATGTTTTCTTTTCTGAATTCATTTGTATTATTTCTCTATTCTATTTACAGTTATTTTTATTTTTTGAATGCCACTCTTCAAGCAGCACCCTAGTTGATGCAAAAGCAAGGTTGTCTTGCGGCAATTCGGACCAATTCATCCATGCGGAATCGCTCACATCATCGTTCGATTCGAGCGTCTGTAGTTGTCTACTTGCAGGCCAAGCTTCGAACGCAAGCACAATCCCCACGGTTTCATGCGCAAGCGTGCTTTCAATTAGCCTATCGTTAATTGGCGGCACTTTTACTGACAAATCGTTGATAATTTCGGTAGCCTTATTTGGTGCCTCCACCGTGAGCGGAAAAATTTCGATCAGGTTTCCGATCTCAACCTCAAGCCCTACCTCTTCCATTAATTCTCGCTTGAGCGCGGAAGTAGGCATCTCGCCTGCGTCCATGTAGCCACCAGGAAGAGACCATTTCCCTTTTTGCGGATCCACCGCGCGCTGAGTCATTAATATACGGTCGCTGATTGTTACCACGCCAATAACTGAAACCTTGGGATCGCGAAAGCGCACAAAATCGCAAGTAGAACAGTGCTGACGTACGTCGCCATAAATATAGCCTTCATCCAATTTGGCGGCACAGACAGGGCAGTAATTGTATGGGAAATTCGCCATTGTTCCTCATTACGTTGAGCTAAAAGTTTATGTACATCGATGAGCGGCTACTCAGATTATGAGTCTGAACCTATAGAGTCTGAACGTAAAGTATAAAAATAGAGCCTTTTGGTTTCTCACGCTCTGCTTGGGAACAAGATTCTTCACTACACTTACACTTAATGTTACTCAGATATACAGTCACTGATTATACTCAGGAATGCGCTAAACGAGAAGGCTGACACCCCCGAATCTCTCAATGAATTATTTACCTCAATAAATTCAGCATGGCTATCTCACCTCAGCGGACATAATGTAATAGCATTTTGCAACACTAAACCATGAAAGATGTATGTTAGAATATTACGATAATCAATGCCTTACGGTATTGCATTGGCAGTACTGAGAGGATTCATATCGTATATTACTTTACAAGTAAGAGTGTTACACCTCAAAAACCCAATGAACCTATATATTCAAAAAGACTATATTCGAAAAGACCTAGCTAGTCTCATCAGCATTTTGGCACTTGTCTCATTACTGTTGCATGGTTCTACGCAAGCCTATGCACGTCCGATACATCGCATAGCAGAGAATGCATCTGAATCAGGGTTATCTAAAATAGAAGCATTCTCAACAGCAGCTGTGCAAGATATAGCTGCTGATGATCCCTCGATAATTGGGCAGTGGTCGGCAGTTATGGACTGGCCCGTTGTCGCGATTCATGCATCGCTTTTGCCCAATGGCAAACTTTTAACGTGGGACGCCACGCCAGACGATTTCGATGGCGATCCGCACCTAAATGACTCTAGCACCATGCGTACGGATCTATGGGATCCAGCCACAGATGTACATCTCTCTTACAATCCAGACACAAATAGCGATATGTTCTGTAGCGGCCACGCGCACCTTGCCGATGGTTCGCTTTTTGTTGCGGGCGGAGACATTGCCGATGCGCAGCCAATCGACAAAACAAACATCTTTTCTTGGCAAGATAATCGCTGGTCTAGCGCTAGCAGCATGAGCTATTCGCGCTGGTATCCGTCGGTGGCCGCAATGCCTAATGAAGAAATGCTGGTGATTGGTGGTAGCCCCTCGATACCAGAAGTGTGGTCCGCCGAAAATTCATGGCGAGCATTGAGCACCGCGCCACTCGATTTGACGATGAGCTACTATCACTGGATTCAGCCGACTTTAGATGGACGGGCGCTACTTTTTGGCCCTAGCCCTGACATGCGCTTTCTGGACACGACCAACACCGGTGCATGGACTGATATAGGGAGGCGCGACCAACTGTACCGACATTATGGAATTTATGCCATGTATGATGTGGGCAAAATCATGATTGCCGGGGGGGGTATCACCGCACAAAATAGTGCAGTGCTGTTAGATGTACAAAGTGGCGAAGTAACAGAGCTACCGCCCATGCAGTATGACCGCAGACAGCATAATGGCACCATTTTGGCCGATGGCAAAGTACTCGTTAGTGGCGGGTTAAGCAGCAGCGAATCGCTTATTGATATGAACAATCCAGTCTATGCGGCGGAACTTTGGGATCCTGATACATTTGCATGGACGAGCATGGCAAGTACGCAAGTAACGCGACAATATCACTCGACGGCTTTGTTGCTGCCGAATGGGCAAGTTTGGAGTGGCGGTGGTGGATATTGCCTACCCTGTACGCAAGTTGGATATGAAGCGGATAGTGCCGAAATTTTTTCACCACCATATCTCTTCAAAGCTGACGGTTCTGGACAATTAGCAGACCGCCCAAGCATTGATTTTGCGCCGCGGAACGTTGCGTATGGACGCACGTTCGATGTGAGTTCCGCCAATGCACGCGACATCGCGCAGGTTAATCTAGTTCGACTTTCCTCGGTGACTCACTCGACCAATATGGATCAGCGATTTGTCCCGCTTTCATTTGATCAGAATGGACAATTATTGACAATCGATGCACCAGACCATGCTGCAATTGCGCCGCCGGGATATTACATGCTCTTCATTGTGAATGGTGCAGGAGTTCCCTCGGAAGCAGCATTTGTCCGATTTTATAATTCACCTGATTCACCAACGCTTGTGCCAACGCCAGTTATTCCAGAGCAGCTTCTTGCACCCACGGTTGATAACATTGTCAATTGGCCAGAGTATGATTCAGAATTTTTAGTTACGTGGTCCGCTGTCGAGAATGTGACTCAATACGAACTCGAGACTTGGTCGGCGGAGACGAACTGGACACCGGTTGAAATTGTCTCGGCTGAAGAATATCGAATCACGGATCAGCCGCTTGGTCATTGGTGCTTTCGCGTTCGATCCGTCCGTGAAGGTGCGCTAGCCAGCAGTTGGAGCAATAATGCCTGTACGGATGTAAATGAAGCACTAGAAAGTACGCCGACCGATATATCAACTAGTAGACCCACTAGCACATCAGTCCATACTCCAACAAGCACGGCAACAAGCGCGCCGACAAGTATACAGACGCCGATTATTTCAACCGAAACGCCAACAACTATCATAGAGCCGACTGCCATACCGACTGCCATACCGACTGCAACGGCCATCCCCCCTGCTCCAACGAACACATTTGTTCCAACTGTAACCTCTACTTCAACTACATTATTTATTCCAACGTCTGTCCCAACATCTGTTCCAACGTCAACGCTGCCCCCTATCCCTACCTCGACCTTCGGTCCAACGGTTACACCAACTGGCACACCGACCGAAGCACAAGAGGCAGAGATAATGCTTACAGCACCAGATCTATTTAAGATTGATAACGAACCAGATTTCGACAATTTTTATACAGTAGAGTGGTCATCTGTCCCCCGTGCAGAGAACTTTAATATCGAGGAGTGGAGTGGTCGTAGCGGCTGGCGCTCATTGGGGAGTACAACACAGAATCGCTACGAAGTACGTGAGCAAGATCTGGGGTATTGGTGCTATCGAGTACAAACACAGGACAATAGCGAGTGGAGTGTGGTACGATGCACGACTGTGTCGATACGTCGACAAACTCCTATTAGCACAAGCGTTAGCCCCACTCCATCAATATCACAATCAACAAGCACGCTAACAGCAGCAGTGACTTCAACACAAGTAGTAATTTCAAGACCAACATCGACTTCAACACCGGCGTTTGTATCAACGCGCACTGCAACGGTAGAATCAACTGCAAGCGCGACGCCAGCAATTGCGTCCACCCCTATTGCTACGCCACTACCGTCAATGACGTCAACGCCAGCAGCTACGTTGATGGTGACGACAGTGCCGCCGCAAACGGAAACACCGTTGCCAGTAGCAACCACAGGATCAACTGTCACGCCGATTGTTGTGCCAGACGAAACAACAACAGCAACGCCCATAAATAGACTTACACCTAACAATGTCGAAGAGTTGACGATTCCAGAACTATTAGTTCTGTTTGATGCCGAAGAAATCAAGAATGGCGATTATACGGTTCGATGGTCTGGGGTAATAACTGAAGTAGGATATGAGCTACAAGCGTGGACAAGCCGCAGTGGCTGGGTGACGATTCTTGCTGGAACCTTTGTAAAATTTGACGCACAAGGATATAGTGCAGGAACTTGGTGTTACCGTGTGCGGGCCAATAGTCAGAGCGGCAGCACTGAATGGAGCAATGTTGATTGTGTCAGCATTACGCCCGATGTCACGCTGCTATCTTATTCATCAGATCCGGTAGGGCGGGCGGTAGAGATGTCGATTACTGTGGCTAAAACAAATATCCCGCAGCTAGAATGGCAAGGCAAGACAAATAGTAGCTATCATGTTTGGAAGAGTATCGATGGCCGTACTGAGAATGCGGTGCGGCTTACGGTTGACCAAATGGATGGCGTTACCCCTTATTTACTTGAAGATATCTCTGAGTTGGCTTATATAGATAAGGTAGGCGGGCGAAGCAATTCGACTTATTGGCTTGTTGAAAGTCGAGGACTAAGCACAGTTGTGCATGGTCCTTTTCGTGCGATTCAAGTTGAGCCAGTTAATTTGCTCTATTTGCCGTTTGTAAATCAGTAAAACGAAGTCTAGCTGCCGTACACTTTAAGGAACGATGAAAGAGTCTTGCAGCGTTGCCATTCCCCGATTAGGTCATTCGAGGACAAGCGTTACTGGGCATCTATGTAGACAGGAAAATGTAGACGAGAAGCCTGCGAAAATGTGTAGAAACTTGCTCTAATTGTAAGAATTTTGGTCGCCAAACACTGAGTTTGCTGCAAGAAGATCATTATACTCAACAAACAAAATTCTAGATTCTTGCAGTAGATTCAGCACTTAATCTATGGGTGAGATCTACTGATAAACATAAAAGCGGAGGGGATAAGAATTGATGATTCTTATCCCCTCCGCTTTTATGTTAAAAATAGTCAATTCTAACTAGTTTCAGGCTGCTAGATGAGTTCGTGATATAATTCACTCAATTCATTTGTTGTAACGATTTAGAATCAGTGGGAGTAGAAAACTTTGCTACGTAAATTATTCGGAAAAGACGAAGAAAAAAGCGTCGACGAGGTAAAGCTAGAAACCAGTTTGGAAAAAACTCGCTCGGGCTTACTCGGTCGGGTCAGCACTATTTTTCAGGCCAACGAGATCAGTGAAGAGCTATGGGAAGAGCTGGAAGAGACGCTGATTATGGGCGATGCGGGCATGGATGTGACGATGGATTTGGTCAGCGCAACACGCCAGCGTGTGCAGGATGAAGGCATTAAATCCACGGATGATGCGTATATTGTCTTAAAGCAAGAGATGGTAAAATTGCTCGAATCAAACGAACCGCTGCCCATTGATGAAGCGCGCATGTTAACGGTGGTTCTGGTAGTTGGTGTCAATGGGTCGGGCAAGACGACAACGTTGGGCAAGCTTGCCAACTGGTACAAAAAGAATGGCCGCACGGTGGTGCTTGGTGCAGCGGATACATTTCGTGCGGCGGCGATTGATCAGCTAAAGGTATGGGGCGAGCGCGCAGACGTGGATGTAATTGCCCATGCGCCTGGCTCTGACCCAAGTGCGGTGGTCTTTGATGCGATTCGGGCTAGCCAAGAGAGCCGCAACGCCGATCTGCTGTTGATCGATACGGCTGGACGCTTACAAACGAAGTATAATTTAATGCAAGAGTTAGAGAAGATCAAGCGGGTTGCGGGCAAGCAGGTTCACCGCGCGCCGCACGAGGTGTTGCTTGTGCTCGATGGGTCGACTGGACAGAACGCGATTTCGCAGGCCAAGAGCTTTAAAGAAGCGGCGGGCGTAACTGGTATTGTGCTGACGAAGCTGGATGGGACGGCCAAGGGTGGTGCGGCATTAAGTATCAAGCGCGAGATTGGTGTGCCGGTGCGCTTTGTTGGTACGGGCGAGCAGATCGATGATTTGGTTGCGTTTGATGCAGTTGCATTTGTAGAAGGGTTGTTAGGCGAGTAAAAGCTAATCAACGGTAGATGCTAGTGAATGGAAAGAGACGCAAAACAAAACGGCCAATTGATAATCACAAAATTGCGCTACGCAAGGCATACGACGGCAAAGCTCAAGAACGAGAGTTAACAGATCCTGCACCATGGAAGGCTGCGCTGCGCCAGTCATTTCTGGATCGCTTACAGCAAACGGGAGCCAAAACTCTGCTTGAGTTGGGTGCAGGTTCAGGCAAGGATAGCAAGTTCTTTCAGGATCAAGGGCTTGACGTTACCTGCGTAGATCTCTCGCCCGAATTAGTGAAACTTTGTCAACAAAAGGGCTTAAATGCACAAGTTTGTGACTTTACAGAGCTGGATTACGCGCCCAATTCATTTGATGCGGTCTATGCATTGAACAGTCTGTTACATATATCGAAAGCTGAATTGCCCGCAATTTTAGAGAATATACGCACGATTTTGTCACCAAGTGGATTGTTCTATGTGGGGGTATGGGGTGGACCATCTAGCGAGAAAATTTGGGCACAGGATAGTTATGACCCGCCTAGATTTTTCTCATTCTATCCAGATGATAAAATTCAAGCGCTTCTTTCAAGCTATTTTAAAATCCATACTTTCGAGCGGCTCGAAAATTTGCAGCCAGATGATCGTATCCATATGCAGTCGATTGTTATGGGTCAACGTTAAAGAATTTCCCGTAAGACAAATAAATTAGAATTCTCAAAAATAAGGATCTGAATTAATGAGTAATGAATCAGCCGATAGCCTCGCCGCTTTGCTCGCACGCATCGACACAATTCGGGGGCGTCTTTGACTTTCCGGCCAAAGAGAAGCAAATAACCACTTTAGAAAAAGCGTCAACCGCACCTGACTTTTGGGATGATCAGAAAAAAGCGCAGAGGAAGATGCAAGAGTTAAGTGGCCTGCGCGAGACTGTCGACAGGTGGAACGAACTCTATCAGCGCGCGTCCGATGCGTTAGAGCTTGTCGAGATGGCCGAAGATGATCCGACAATGCTAACGGAGCTTGCCGCAGAGGCAGAGGCGCTGGATGCAGAATATGAGAAGCATGAGTTTGCACTAGCGTTGGGCGGCGTCCATGATCGGGATGCGGCCATCTTTAGCATTCACGCTGGCGCGGGTGGCACCGAGGCACAAGATTGGGCCGAGATGTTGCTGCGAATGTATCTGCGGTGGACGGAAAAACAAGGGTTCCAGACGACGATTACGGATATGACGCAGGGGGAAGAAGCGGGCATTAAGAGTGTAACGGTCGAGGTGCAGGGCGACTATGCCTATGGCTATTTGAAAGCCGAAAAAGGGACGCATCGACTGGTGCGGATCAGCCCGTACGATTCGGGCGCGCGACGACATACAAGTTTTGCCAAGGTTGAGACTATGCCAGTGCTCGATGAAGATATCGACATCGAGATCAACCCAAAAGATATTGACATTGAGGTCTATTTGAGCGGTGGGGCTGGCGGTCAAAGCGTGCAGAAAAACGCGACAGCAGTACGCATTCGCCACCATCCATCAGGGCTCATTGTTACCTGCCAAAATGAACGAAGTCAGGTTCAGAATAAAGAGAGCGCAATGAAGGTATTGCGCGGTCGGCTCTATGAGCTTGAGCAAGAGAAGCTGGCTGCCGAGAAAGCGAAGTTAAAGGGCACTAATGTGGATGCCGACTTTGGGACGCAGATTCGAAACTACGTGCTGCATCCGTACCAGCTTGTAAAGGATGTGCGCACAGATATGGAAACGGGCAATACAGCCGCGGTTTTGGATGGAGATATCCAACCTTTTATTGAGGCTTGGCTGAAAGCGCAAGTTGGAGAGTTGGAGTAGGGGTTGAAGAGGTGACAAGGTGAAGCAATCGATCTGGTTACTTCGGCCCTGTTTTGTTCATTTTCCACCATATTGTACAGACCATATTATGAAGTGACCTCGTTAGGTGCAAATTTGGCACTTAACGAGATCACCCTTCACACTATTACCTCTTCACACTCTACATCTCGAACTGACCATTCTTGTAAAACAATTCCCCATCCACAAAAATCTCGCTCTCCTCGCGCATGTCGCAAATAAAGTCCCAATGCACCTGTGATTGATTCTTGCTGCCCGTATCGGGATAGCCTGCCCCCACCGCCATATGCAGCGTGCCGCCGATCTTCTCATCGTAGAGGATGCTCTTGGTAAAGCGCTGGATCTGATAGTTGGTGCCAACTGCAAACTCACCTAGATAACGCGCGCCTGCATCGCTATCTAGCTGGCTAAGCAGATACTCCTCGTTCTTCTGTGCTTTTGCACTTACAACCTTACCCTCTTTAAATTGAAGCTCTACCCCTTCCACTTCGCGCCCCTCGCGGATGGCTGGATAAGTAAACTTGACCCACCCCTCCGCCGAGTTTTCGACTGGACCAGTGTAGATCTCGCCGCTGGGCATATTGCGCTTGCCGTCACTGTTGATCCAAATGCGATCTTTCATTGAAAGCGTCATATCGATGTTTGGGCCACGCACCTCTATTTTGTCTTTTCCCTTGAGCCAATCGACCAGTTTCTGCTGCATATCGTGAATCTCATTCCAGCAGGCAACGGGATCCTCCTGATCGGCAAAGGTTGCGGCGTAAACAAAATCTTCGTACTCCCGCAGGCTCATATCCGCATCTTGCGCATATGCCTCGCACGGAAATTGTGTCAGCGTCCAGCGGAAATCGCCCGCGGCGGCACGCTCCATAATGCGCTGCCGAATCGGGCTAACTGCTTGACTAGCAAGCCGCTGCGTTTGCGGATCGATGCCCGTGAGCGCGCGCGTATTTCTGCTCGCGCGCAGGTTGATATTTACGTCGGACTTTTCCACAGTCAGCTCATCCGCTGGGGATATCCACGTGAGTTGTTCTTCATTAGCGTGGCGCAAAAAACTTTCGCGAAAGAGGTCAGAATCAAATTTAAGCGTGGGATGCCCGCCCGCAATGGTTACATGTTTAACGACTTCGGTCACAAGCGGGATGGCTAACACATCAGCCATAATCATCACCCAATCTCCAGGCTGAACTTTGACCGAGTAATTAACCAAAATATCGGCCAGTTTGTCTATTCGTGGATCTACCATCTTGAGTTTTATAGTCCTTTAGATTTTTATTTATTCTGTTTTGATAGGCCGAAATTCGGATGGATAGTTGACAATTTTGTCCCATTCGTCGGCAGCGGATCGCGCCACAAATGCAATTAATGGTCCGTCGCCGATGTTGAAGACTTCGTGCGGGACGCCGGGTTTGATGTAGATAAAATCGCCCGCTTCGTTGTCGACGAATTCTTTGAGCCCTTCGCCAAATGTGTGCCGAACTTTGCCTTGCATAATAAAGAGCATTACCTCGAAGCCATCGTGAATGTGGGCGTAAGCAATCGCGCCGGCTGGCACGGTTGCCACGTTGATCGACAGATCGGTTGAGCCAACATTTTTGGCCGACATTCCTTGCATGTAACGGATGCCGTTCCAGCCGCGCTCGTCGCCACCGCGGATGGTCGTAATTCCATTGAGCTCTTCCACAACTTGCGCGTTAATCTCTCCGGTGCCTGCTGTTTTGTTTGTCATAAGTTTGCCTCTTTCTGTTGTTTTGTTTTGTGCGCTACATAACAGAATAGTATCATTAATTTAGTAAAGTGAATAGTAAATTTGTCCCGTTGTTAACTTGCACCAGACTCACTAAAACTGCAAGTCTCTTGATTTTTGCGTGCATTTTGTTTATAGTTATTTTATTAATCCGCTGTAGTTTTGCTATACAAACATGGCTCTACTGCAAAAATGCTCAAACAAAATTCGCACAAACTATGAAATCGAGCGAGCTAGCAAAATTAGGCATTCATGATCACGAAGCGCAGCGACTGGCCAGCATGGCGATTGCGGCGGTGATGAAGCGCGGCGTAAAAAAGAAGAACGTTGCTAAGACGGTACGGGGTGTGGCAGCCAGCCCAAAAGCACATTTGGCTCATGCCGATTTTGGCGCGCTGGCGGCATACCTGCTGCAAGAGCAACCGAAAGAAACTTTCAATACAGAAAAATATGAGCGCGACATTCCGGCACCGTTCCAAGTTTGGGGCGCTGACATTGACGAGGCATCGCTGGATCAAATGCGTAATGCTTGTATGCTGCCGGTGGCGGCGCGCGGCGCGGTGATGCCAGATGCGCACGTTGGGTATGGGTTGCCGATCGGCGGCGTGCTCGCTACGCGCAATGCGGTGATCCCGTATGCGGTGGGGGTCGACATTGCCTGCCGCATGAAGCTAACCATGTTGGATTTGCCTGTGCAGATGCTTAAAGGTGAAAGCGAAAAGCTGCTTAAGACTTTACGCGAAGAGACACATTTTGGGCCAAAGGCATTCGGTCAGCAGCGCGAACATGATGTGATGGATGAAGATTGGTCAATCACATCGTTGACCAGCCACTATAAAGATAAAGCGTATGTGCAGCTTGGCACGAGCGGTGGTGGCAATCACTTTGTCGAATTTGGCGAGCTGATTGTAGAAGATGAGTCACTAGAGATTCCGGCTGGCACCTATCTGGCATTGCTGAGCCACAGCGGCAGCCGCGGCACGGGTGCAATGCTTGCGGATCATTACAGCAAATTGGCGATGGCGCAGCATGAAGGATTACCTAAACAGCTTAAGCACCTTGCATGGCTCGATCTCGACAGCGCCGAAGGGCAAGAGTATTGGGCCTGTATGCAGCTAATGGGTAAATATGCGGCGGCCAATCATGCCTGTATCCACAGCGCTATCACAAAGGCACTTGGCGCAGAATCGCTGGTTAGCATCGAGAATCATCATAACTTTGCATGGCTCGAGGAGCACGAAACCGAGCCGGGTAAGCGAGAGAAGTTAATCGTTCATCGCAAGGGCGCAACGCCCGCTGGCGAAAACGTGCTGGGCGTGATCCCAGGTTCGATGGCGACGCCCGCTTTTGTGGTATGCGGTAAAGGAAATGGCGATTCGCTCAACTCTGCCTCGCACGGCGCGGGTCGGCTTTTCAGTCGACGTGTGGCAAAGGAGTCGATCACGCGTTCGGCGGTTAAGCGTTTTTTAGCCGATCAGGGCGTCACGCTGCTTTCGGGTGGTCTAGACGAGGCCCCCATGGCCTATAAAAACATTCACACCGTTATGGCGGCGCAGCGCGATCTGGTCGAGCCGCTGGCACAATTTAACCCAAAGCTAGTTCGAATGGCGTCGGACTAATAGCAGGGCTGTTTAATATAACTGCGTCCATATTTACTGCGCCCTTTTTTGTTACACGTTGAAGTATGGTATATATGATGTGATTCCAGCTTCACCCAAAGTCATTTGGGCCATTCAAAAAATCTACTTCTATCAGATCTGGTGGGATAGCAGTTGGCTCGAAAAAAGAGGGAGCAAACTCGTAAGGGCATGATACATCGTGCCCAAGATTGATAATCCGTCAATTATATTGGGCACGATATATCATGCCCTTACGAACTCATTCACTAACTATTGAACTCTCCACTAAATCCGACATAAGTAGCAAAAAGTAAATGCACATAAAAGGAGAAACCCGCATGACAACCTTAGCCCGAACCGCAACATCATCGCTAGACCACTCATTTGCCCGCTTCTTACGGATGGCTATTACTGGCTCAATCGGCGCGGCAATTCTCAATCTATTAACTTGGTGGATAGCTGAAGGGTTCAACAATGTGTCGCTGCTCGTTCAGCCACCAGGCGAGACAGCACCAATCGGGATGAACATTGTCATACTATTAATGGCTGGCATTGTGCCTGCAATTGGCGCAGCGTTACTTTACTGGATCCTGGATAGCGTGACGAACTCACCTAGAATGTGGTTTATCATTCTTTCTATAATCGTATTGGTTGTCATGTACTTTCCAGCAGCCAGCTTGCCCATCAGCGCAGAGTCGATCATGTGGCTACAAATTATGCATGTCACCACCGCTGTGGGCATTATTTGGGCAGTCGTTTACGTCTCCGGCTGGTTTCCAGCTCGCAATCGCTTATAGGTAATTAGTACTATTCAACTATATAGAACTGTATATATCCGCTATTTCAGGCGGATACATACAGTTTTTTTAGATTTTTGCCATAATTTTCACCGCTCGATTTATCTCAATCAGCCGTTCATAAGGTATATTTAACTGCCTATGAACTTCGAACATTTCGCCTGGTGGGGCAAGCGCCCGCATCGTATCTATACAATAGTCGTCTTCCTCATTCTTGCATCGCTCGATAATGCAGCACGAGCCGTTCTGCCACCTCTTTATGCCGTAATTGCACAAGATCTAAATGTAACCGAAGCGTCGCTTGGCCTCGTCACCGCATTAAGCATTTTAGTGGTCGCAGTCACAGCACTTCTATGGGGCTACTGGGGAGATAGAGGTAATCGTAAACAGCTTCTGCTTTGGGGTACATTGATCTGGAGCGTGGCAATGTACATGACAAGCATCGCCACAAGCTACCAACAGTTGCTGATTTATCACTTAATTACGGCGGTTGGCATTGGCTGTATTGCATCAGTTGGTTTTAGCATTGTAACCGATCTGATCCCGCCCCATCAACGAGGCTTACTCATGAGCTTTTGGGGGCTCTCTCAAGCTGGTGGAGGGGGATTCGGTTCACTGCTAGGCAGCATGTTAGGCGCATCAAATTGGCGCATTCCGTTTCTTTATACTGCCGGAGCTGGATTTCTCTTTGCTGCACTCTACTTTTGGTCCTACGAGCCACGGCGGGGGCAATCCGAGCCAGAGTTAAACAAAGTCTTCGAATCGGGTGAGCGCTATGGGCGACGCATTCGCAAGTCTGATCTGCGCGAGATTCTAGCCAACCGCTCAAATATTTGGCTTTTCTTGCAGGGGTTCATGTCCACAATTGCATTTGGCGCGCTAGTATGGATGCCAAGGCTCTATATCGGTCGACTACAATCCATGGGGTACGATTTAGAAACAGCAACCGTTGCCGGAAATCTACTTTCGCTAATTTTTCAGATGGGTCTTTATGCAGCAATTTTGGGTGGAATAGTAGGAGATCGCTGGCAGCGCACAAACTTAGCCGCACGGTCATGGCTCTGCACGATCGGAAGCATTGGGTCAGTGCCATTCCTAATTCTCTTGTTTCTATTACCGATTCCAGAATTTTTCATACCCGCAGACGCTACCAGAATCGAAATCGCTTGGGCAACTATTACAAATGTGCTAGGTAATGGCTGGGTGCTGGTCTCGTTTCTAGTTTCGTTGATTGGCTTTGGCCTAATGGCAATGGACGTACCTAATCGATCCGCCCTCTTAAGTGAACTCAATCAGCCCGAGCATCGTGGCACTGTTGCCGGAATGAGCACGCTGTTAGCAGGAGTTGGATTAGCAGTTGGCAATGGACTTACGGGCATTGTACTTGCATGGCTTTCACTTTGGGCTGCACCGCCCGCAAATTACGCATATGGGTTAATCATTTTCCAGCTTTTCTTCTTACCTGCCGGTTACTTCTACTATCGAACAACTCAAAGTACACCCGCTAATATCGCGCATGCCAGAAGAATTTTGGTAAAACGGGGAAAGCAGACAACCATTGAACGGATTGCAGACAACGAGCATTAGGCAAGATTCTGTGAAAGCCATTCCATATAGGTCAAAAATGCAGGTCGAAAAGCAAGTAATTAGGAGCGATTGTTTACTGAAATTTAAGGAAAGCGTTCTATTTTCCAACAAAGTCTATTCAAATAAAGGGAATTTGTTCATAATTGTGTATAATATTTATGCGGATGATATTTGCAATATATCATTTCGATTCAAATAAAGAATGTCGCTTGCGCCCTTCTAGATTGAATAGTAAGTTGCATCGAGTAAAAATTGCTTAGTGCGATTTAGAAGTATTTAACGAGTTATCGTAGTATCTTCTTGATATTTTAGAGGCAGACAGCACAGGTTGAGCTTTGCAGTAAGTACTTCGCCAAAGTGAAGCCGAAACAGTCACGACTACTTATTCTACTTATCGAGAAGATTCTTATCGTAGTCCTAAATTTGAAAAGTATATTGAACATAGCTATAGACTAAAAAAACTCGGTCTTTAGTCCCGTTGCAATTAATTTGTATAAAAGGGTGCTTATGTCAACTATAAGCATGTTCAATATAGACAATTAAAGCTTGTTGTTATTAAAGTTTCTTACAAGTTAGGCTCACCACAATAAGTGATTATAAACTTGGCTACACTTTTCTTTTAGGTAATTACCAAAAATATGTGCTTGCCGCAGTGCATGCGGTTCAACTCAAAAATTATTTATATCAATACGTATTGAATTAACAAGGAGATATAACAGTAAATGGAAAATTTGTGGTTCCCTATCGAGAAGGTCGCTGAATTTCTTGGTGTCGATTTGTCTATTGTTCGTAGCCTAATCGGTGCTGGCAAATTAGCATCCAAAAAAGATGATGGTGTTCAACTAATTTCTGGAGAATCGCTTAGTAAGCTTGTTTCTTCAGACTCAAAATATGCTCATCTTCAAGGTAAGCTAGGTGATTTTGCTGGAGCAGACATCAACCTCAAAGGTGCAGGATTGGCCGCAGGTGCAGCAGGCTTAACTGGTGCAGCAGCAAGCAGACTTTCTGGCGCAGCTGACGATGTCTCTGGTAACGTTTCTGGTACGGCAGGCAAAGTTGGCGGCAAAATAGACAACGCTGCCGGTAATGTTGCTGACAGCATGTCCAGTGCCGCTCGTAAGGCTGGCGACAAAATTGATGACGCCGCCGACAGCATGTCTGGTGCGGCTGGCAAAGTTGGCGGTAAGATAGACAACGTTGCTAGCACAACAGGAAAGAAAATTGATGGCGCAGTCAGCGCCACAGGTAAAAAGATTGATGGTGCTGTTGATACAACTGTCAAGGCTGGCGGCAAAGTAAAAGCAGACGTGAAAGCCGCAGGCAAAAACGTTGGCGGTAAAGTCGATGCCACAGGCAAGAAAGTCGGCGGGAAAGCAAAAGTCGCAACAGGTGGTTCCGGTAGCGGCAAAGTCGCAACAGCAAACAGTGGCGGTTGGGGACGTTGGTGGTGGTTACTTCCACTTCTTGGGCTTATCCTCTTGCTGTTGTTGCTCCAAAATTGTATGAGTCGTGGCGGTGATGCCACAGACGGTGATGCTAGCATTGTTGCTACCACAGAACCAGCCGCTGTTGATGCCGACGCTGAAGCCGCTGCTGCTGAAGAAACTGCCGACGCCGAAGCTGCTGCTGTCGAAGTAGATCCTACTGCCGAGGCTGATGTTGAAGAAGGCGCTGAGATCGGTGCGACTGGCGTTATGACTGACGGTGCAGAGATGGATGCCACCGACGTTATGACTGACGGTGCAGAGATGGATGCCACCGACGTTATGACTGATGGTGCAGAAATGGATGCGACCGACGTTATGACTGATGGTGCAGAAATGGATGCGACCGACGTTATGACTGACGGTGCAGAAATGGATGCCACTGACGTTATGACTGACGGTGCTGATACAGAAAGCGACGATGCAATGGCTACAGGCACATTGATCGAAACTGCACAAGCTGCTGGGAACTTCAGCACATTGCTTGCCGCTGTTGACGCTGCTGGTCTAACCGAAACATTGAATGGTGAAGGTCCATTCACGCTATTGGCTCCAACCGACGATGCATTTGCTGCATTGCCAGAAGGAACAGTTGATGCACTCTTGGCAGATCCAGGTGGCGACCTAACCACTATCTTGCTTTCACATGTTGTCCCAGGGACTGCAATGGCTGCTGATGTTGTTGGCTTAGCTGGTACGTCTGTTGCAACGCTTGGTGATACAGAAATCGGTATTGAGATGGATGGTGAGAATGTAGTTATCGGTGGTGCCACGGTAACGATGCCAGACATTGCAACCTCTAATGGTGTTATCCACGCGATTGACTCTGTAATCCTTCCTGCTGCTGGTGAGCAAGGTGAAGGTACTGACGAAGAAGCTGCTGGCGAAGGTGAAGATGCTGGCGAAGGTGAAGATGCTGCTGGTAGCGCAATGCCTGCTGCTGGAACGCTCAGCCGTGAGTTTGCTCTCGGCATGGCTGCTGCCTCGGCAGACGGCGGTGCGGATCAGTACGAGCTTGGTTACAACAATGGTGTAGCTGCTGCTGCTCGTGCAACCGATCTTGGCTTTACAGAAGGTAAAATTATGGTTGTTACCTGCTGTGCCGATGATGAAAACATGGAAGCACGTGTCGAAGGAACAATTGCTGGTGTTACGGAAACCTCTGATTTTGAGACTCAGGTTCTCGACGGTGGTGAAGATGCTGCAAAATACTTCGATCTAGCAGACATTAAGTACCTTGTGGAGTCTGACATTATCGTTGGCTTTGCTGGCGTTTCTGCTTATAGCGAACTGCTTGGTGGCCTTGATGGTGACACCATCGCAGTTGGTGGTATTGAAGTGTCTGAAGGTAGTGACGGTGATGGCCTAAGCTGGATCGTCACACAGATGGAATAAGTACACGGTATGCCTTATCTGGTAGACAATTCCAGATAGAAACAGATGTGTAGAAAAAATCCCGCAGAGCGCAAAACTCTGCGGGATTTTTGTTTTTATAGTTCTATCAGATTTAGTGGAAATGTCTAACTAGTAGCGAGTAGGTTCACAGGGGTGTAATATGCGGCGGTAAATCTGGTAGCACGGATTACTTTGCTACCGTAATGACATGAAGTCGAGTCTATTGATCCACGACCGAGTTTTGTGTGAGAAAGCGATCATCAAACAAGATGGGGACGCCTGTACCCGAGAGTATTCCGCCTGAATCGGCTGCGACCGCGTGAATATGCAGATGTGGTTCGGATGTATTGCCCGAATTACCGACTTGTGCCAGCGGCTGCCCGTCACGCACGGAATCGCCCGACTGCACCAGCAGGCTACCTTGCTTTAAATGGGGCAAGCACAACTCGTATATTGTTACAATCGATAATCAGATGGTTGCCTGCCAAATTTTGGGTATCCCGCCTTGGTGGGGTTAAATCCACCGATCCGTCGACTGCATCTACAACTGTTCCGGTACACGGGCTTGTGACTGGCGCGCCATAGATCACATACTTTTCTAGTTCGGTGGGGTAGATCCACTGCGCGCGCACGCCAAATTGATTGACGGCAAGAATGTCCAATGCATACTGCTGCGCTTCAATGCCGTTATGATAGTTGATGACGCGGCTGTTGCCACCGTGCCCTACATAATAGCGGCCTTCTTGCAGCGGAAAGGAAAGTTCGACTGCCGTGTCGGTGTAGAAAAAGCCCTTTGCTATAAAAAAAAGCAGGACAAGGGGCAAGACATAGCCAAATACTTGATTGATACGTTGCATCCAACTTTGTGATCGGCTCAGCGAACTTTTTTCTATACGGACGCGTTTGGCTTTTCGTTTTTGAGCATCTATTTTTCGATAGGAGAGAGCCACAGCAACCAGTACGAGCCCCACGAAGAGATAACGCAGATAGTAACTTACCCAGCTCCAATTTGCGGTGAAGAAGAAGAACATGGTGATAAGCAGCAACGGCGTTATTTTATACAGCCACATCCAAACGCTTGTGGCGCTTACCTTCCACAGCGAATAAAGAAGAAAGCAGGGTACGATCAGAAATACAATAATAATGTATAGAAGTGGGGGAAACACGATTCACCTCTTTGTTGGATACATACTACAAATGCAAAATTGCCAATTGCTGAGTTGCGCCTCAATGTTATTAGGCTTGCAGCTTGTTGGAGAGAGTTTACAAAGCTGATTTTGTACTCAGATAAACGCAGATGTACTCAGATTTTTAGTAATAGGAAGGCTATCGTCCAACTTTTAGGCCATCCTATGAGCAGACCTGAATTAATCTGAGCCAAAAAATTTCTCTCTGCCAGTCTGCTAGTAGAGCACTTTAGACCACGGAGATTTTGTCCTTAGTCCAAAGTTAAACCGCACTCGACTCTCTTAATCTTGTAGCATTGAGTTGTTGCTTACTATACACAAAACAAGCGTAAGTTCAACCATGTTTTCTGCGCCAGATCTATACTGACGCATGGTTTACATACTAGAGTTGTTCCTAAATAGCAGTATACCAAGGTGACAGTCACTTCACAAGCGATTTCGCTTTGGAAACGAGGGACTTAAGTGACTGTCATCTAATTTGTGCTTAATTGGGAACAACTTTACTTCCTATACTTCAACAGCAAGTTGCGCCCATAGAGCTTCCCCGCTACACTCTATATGATGAACATGAAACGACTGACACGGATTCTGACTGCCCTCCTTTCGATTGCCATTCTCTGCTTTGTTGGCGTATATGTTTGGGCCGAGTGGTCCACGCCGGATCCGCTGCCCGTTGCGATAGACGCGCTGATTGCTGACGAGACGGTTCTGATTGAAGAGAGCGGCAGCCACATTATTTTTCGGCCCGCGACAGGTGCCAAGCAAACGGGGCTGATCCTGTACCCCGGCGGATTTGTCGAGCCTGCATCATACGCCCTCCACGCACGTGGCATCGTGGCTGCGGGCTATCCAGTTATTCTTATCAAAGCACCGCTTAACCTTGCGTTTACTGCGCTGAATGGGGCCAGTGATTATATAGATAATGCCCAATTTTCTGCTGTAGAGAAGTGGGTGGTGGGTGGTCATTCGCTTGGCGGCAACACGGCCGCGCTCTTTACAGAAGACAATCTTGAGCGAGTCGATGGTCTGCTGCTTTGGGCTTCGTACCCGCCCGAAAGTACAGACCTGAGCCAGACGGATCTAGCTGTGCTCTCGCTTTATGGCACTGCGGATGGCGTTATTAGCAAAGAGGAGCTCGATGCGTCGCGCGCCAACCTGCCCGCGTCGGCTCAGTTTGTCGCCGTCGAAGGAGGGAATCACGCTCAGTTTGGCTCCTATGGTGCGCAGGATGGGGACAGCCCGGCAACGATTTCTGCTGCGGATCAAGTTGAGATAGTTGTGCGGGAGACGGTTCAATTTTTGGCAGAGATTGATGAAACAGAGTGATTGGAGAAGGTGTCTGTAATTTTTTTGATTCGTTTGAAAACCGCTTGCCAATTTGCTAAAAATAATCCCTATTTTCTGGACAAAATGACGTTCTCACGTTATACTATATTCAAAGAACTTATGTTCTGTTTTAATTTCGACACATTCAAACCCCAACGAGCGCAAAATGCCCAAATTTAAAGTTATTAGTCAGTTTGAGCCGACCGGCGATCAGCCCCAGGCAATTGCCAAACTAGCCGATGGAATCCGTAACGATCTGACCCATCAAGTACTGTTAGGCGTGACTGGCTCTGGTAAAACTTTTTCAATGGCCAAAATCATTGAAGAGGTGCAGAAACCTACGCTAATTTTGGCGCATAATAAAACATTAGCTGCTCAACTTTATAGCGAGTTTCGCGAATTCTTTCCAAACAATGCGGTCGAATATTTTGTCAGCTACTACGACTACTATCAGCCCGAAGCATACATCGCTCGCTCGGATACATATATCGAAAAAGAGTCGCAAACCAACGATGAAATTGATCGGCTGCGGCTGGCGGCCACACGTGCGCTCTTCAACCGCAAAGATGTCGTCATCGTTGCATCAGTCTCCTGCATTTATGGTTTGGGCAGCCCGAAAGATTATGGAGAGGCCGCGGTCACGCTGCGCATGGGCGAGACGATTCGCCGCAATCAGGTGCTGCGCCAACTGATCGACATCTACTACAATCGCAACGATATGACCATTGAGCGCGGCAACTTCCGCGTGCGTGGCGACGTGCTCGAAGTGCAAGCCGCCGACAGCGATTTTGCCTATCGCATCAGCCTGTGGGGCGACGAGATCGAGCGCATCAGCGAAATCGACACGCTTACGGGCGAAGTGCTGGCCGAGCACAACGAAATCACCATTTATCCGGCCAAACATTTCGTCACCCCGCAGGATAGACTCAACGAAGCCATCGACGACATCGCCGAAGAATTGCGCGAGCAGCTTGTGCTGTTTAACGACCGAGGCAAGCTGATCGAGGCACAGCGCATTGAGCAACGCGTGGGCTACGATCTAGAGATGCTGCGCGAATTGGGATACTGTAACGGCGTCGAGAACTACAGTCGTCCGTTGGCCCAGCGACCGCCCGGCAGCACCCCTTGGACATTGCTCGATTATTTTCCTGCCGATTGGCTGCTCTTTGTGGACGAGAGCCACATGAGCATCCCACAGGTGCGCGGCATGTATAATGGTGATCGCTCGCGCAAAGAGGTGCTGGTCGAACATGGTTTTCGCCTGCCCAGCGCGTTGGACAATCGCCCGCTGAAGTTCGACGAGTTTGAAGATCATCTCAATCAGGTTGTGTACGTGAGCGCCACGCCCGGGCCGTACGAAAATGAGCTAAGCGAACAGACAGTCGAACAGGTGATTCGCCCAACGGGTTTGGTTGATCCCATAGTTGAGGTGCGCCCAAGCGAGGGGCAGATCGACGATCTCTACAAAGAGATTCTCAAGCGTACGGCAAAGGGCCAGCGCGTCATGGTCACAACCCTGACCAAGCGCATGTCCGAAGATCTAACAGAATACTTGGCAGAGTTAAATGTCAAGGTGAACTATCTGCACTCAGAAATTCATACCCTCGAACGCATCGAAATTTTACGCGATCTGCGCATGGGCATCTACGACGTTGTGGTTGGTATCAACTTGCTGCGCGAAGGGTTAGATCTGCCCGAAGTTTCGCTGGTTGCCATTCTCGATGCGGACAAAGAGGGCTTTTTGCGCAGCGAGCGGGCGCTGATCCAGACAATTGGGCGTGCGGCGCGCCACCTCGAAGGGAAGGCGATCCTTTACGCCGACAAGATGACCGATTCGATGAAGGCCGCGATTGACGAGACGGAGCGGCGGCGCACGATTCAAGAAGCGCACAATCTGGAGCATGGCATTACGCCTGAGGGGATTGTCAAAAGCATCCGCGATTTAACCGAGCGGGTCAAAGTTTTGGCCGAGTCCAAGGCCGAATACAAGGTGGGCGAAGAGGAAGAAGAGAAGATCGATCCACGCATGTTGCCGCCAAATGAGTTGGCGAAATTAATCAAGTCGGTTGAGCGCGAGATGAAGGAAGCGGCCAAGGCGCTAGAGTTCGAGAAGGCCGCTGCGCTGCGCGATCAGCTGGTTGAGTTGCGGCAGATCGAGTTGGGGATGCGGGTTTGATGGGACATAAAACATGACAACAGCAAAAGTTAGCATCAACGGTGATTTGGCTACAGTTACATTACCCAAGAGTGTACTTGTAGAGTTAGGGATTAAGGGCGGTGACGACTTAAATGTCGCTGTTATTGATAGAACAATTCTTATGCGAGCAGTCAGCGACGTTGAACGGGCCGAACGGGTTCAGCAAGCAACCGATAAAGTTTTCGACAAGTATGATCATGTCTTTGCTGCTCTTGCGGGGGGGTGAATCGAGAGAGAGTCATGAAGAGCGGGTAAACGATATCGCTCAGGATTTGCTCAAACGGCGCGCGGACGTTTATAGGGCGTTGGGTGAGGGTATCGAGCAACCTGAAGATTGAAGGTCACGAGGGATATAAGATACTAATGGTAACTTCACATCAATTTGGTGGGAATTGGACCGAAGAAAAATTACGTAGGCTACATAAGTATTTAAGAGCTTATATGCAAATATTTGATCGGAATCAATGGGCACGCCGATATACAACTTATTATGTTGATGCATTTGCTGGTACGGGTAATCGTGTTGATCAAAGCGGTGACGCGACATTGTCCCTTTTTGAGTCAGATGACATCGGAGACGTTGAGCGATTCTATGAAGGTAGTGCAAGAATAGCCCTTCAACTTGATCCATCATTTGATAACTATATTTTTGTTGAGCGAAAAGCTGAATATGCTCAGCAGTTAGCCAATCTTCAAACCGAATTTCCAGATCAAAGAATTCAAATCCATACCGGTGACGCAAACGACTTTTTGCAGAGTTGGTGTCAAGAAATAAACTGGTCTAACAACCGTGCTGTGGTATTTTTAGATCCATATGGCATGGCAGTAGATTGGTCCACCATCGAAATAATAGCAAATACGAAAGCAATCGATCTGTGGATCTTATTGCCTATCGGTCAAGCAATAAATCGACTGTTAACGCGAGGTGGTCTGCCACCGGCAGCATGGGAAGAAAAACTTACACGTTTCTTTGGCACTGATACATGGAAAGATGATTTCTATCGACAGAGTAACCAATTGTCGTTATTTGATATAGGTAGTACGGTTGAGAAAACTGCCGATTTTGAGAGTATTCGTAAATTCTTTATTGAACGTCTTGAATCAGTTTTTGAAAAGGTATCACCAAATTCATTAGTTTTACGAAATTCGCGTAATGCACCACTTTTTGCTCTTTATTTTGCAGCGTCAAATCCGCGAGGCGCATCAACAGCAGTTAATATTGCCAATGATATTTTAAGGGGATGATTATGGCTAGCCAGTCACATATTGAATGGACTGAAATGACCTGGAACCCCGTTACAGGGTGTAATAAAATAAGTCAGGGCTGTAAATTCTGCTATGCTGAGCGAATGGCAAAACGTCTGAAAGCAATGGGTGTAGAGCGATATCGAAATGGATTTGAGGTAACGCTACAAGAAGATATGGTTGATCGCCCTTTGCGATGGAAGAAACCTCGTGTTGTATTTGTCAACTCAATGAGCGATCTCTTTCATGAGGATGTTCCTCTAGAGTTTATTCAGCGGGTCTTTGAAACGATGGTTAAAGCGGAGCAGCATGTTTTTCAAGTTTTAACCAAACGAAGTGACCGCTTACTTGCTATTTCGGATCAGTTGCCATGGCCGAAAAATGTATGGATGGGCGTAAGTGTTGAGGACAATGACGTTGTCGACCGCATTCATGATTTAAGCCTTGTTCCTGCCCAGACCCGCTTCTTGTCATGTGAGCCACTCATTGGTCCATTAGATGAACTGCCCCTTGATTTTATGCATTGGGTAATTGTTGGTGGTGAGTCGGGACCGGGTGCTCGACCAATGAATGAGGCGTGGGTTGAATCGATATTCAATCAATGCCAAGAAAGCGATGTGGCTTTTTTCTTCAAGCAATGGGGAGGGGTCCAGAAGAGCCGTACAGGCAGATTACTTCATGGCAAAACGTATGATGAAATGCCAAGTTCACCTGAGAGTAGAAAACCAAAACTACGCATTCCGGAAACAACGACAGACGTCGTGCTTCCATTTGACGAGGTGGTTGAATACATTTTAGAAAAGAATGCTGATCTATATCAGAAACTTGCATAGTTTAAAGGAATAAATTGAACGGAGCTTCGTTACAGATCCCACAAATGGACGCGGAAAACCGAATAAGCAAACAGATTCA
>ENA-ORXT01000088-ORXT01000088.1-marine-metagenome-genome-assembly--contig:-NODE-88-length-140128-cov-11.208196_pt1 | contig 140128 bp, 115 predicted proteins | sample MGYA00237868_ERZ511482 | MGnify/ENA metagenome assembly ERZ511482 | reverse complement strand
CACAAAAGATATAGATAATGCTGAACAGGCAAAAGAAGAAATACGAATTTATGCACAGAGGTGGCGCATAGAAGAATACTTCAAGTTGTTAAAAAGTGATGGTTACAATATAGAATCCACAGAATTAGAAAGTGGTAAATCAATACGTAAATTAACTCTTATTCTAATGAAAGTGAGTATTAAAATACAACAATTAAAAGCGGCAAGAGACGGAACAACAGAAATGCAAGTTGCAGATGTCTTTAATGAAAAGGAAATAGAATGTCTTGAATTAATCAACGAAGATGTATCAGGCAACACCATCAAGCAAATAAACCCTCATGACCCTCAGAACTTGGCGTGGGCAACTTGGATCATTGCCAGGTTAGGTGGATGGAAAGAGTTCTATAACAACAAAAGACCCCCGGGCCATAAAACTCTTATTGGAGGACTAGATAAATTTGAAGGCATAATGATTGGATATTCTATATTTAAAAATAAAGATGTGTCCCAACGTTAGGCCTGTCAGAAGGCAGGCAAAGCGAGCGTTCCCACAGTGAGCGTTATTGAACGGTCCCGCAGCGAGCGTCAGCTAGCGGTCTCACAGTGAACGTTAGCGAACGGTCTCAATTTATCTACAGATTAACTAACTCCGGATTTCCCATAAGGCCAGCACGATAATCTCTCATGCACTTCTTGATTTGTTCCTCTGTGTTCATGACAAAAGGACCGTATGAGTACACAACTTCATCGAGAGGCAAACCACCAAGTACTAAGAACTCAGACTCTTTCTCAGAATAGATATTGATGAGACTATCACCTCGTTGAAATAAGACGACTTGATTCGTGTCTAGAATCTTTGCACTTTCTAATTCTACCGAACCTTTGATTTGATAGATGAAGGCGTTGTGTGTTGGATCAGTGGGGATATCAATTCTGCTATCGTCTTTCATTTTTACATGATAGAAAAATGCAGGCGTGACCAAATCAATATTCGATTTGGCATCTCCTAATTCGCCGAGGACAACATTGATGCTGTATTTTTCGGTTTCTATTTTTCCCATATCCGCTATACGATGGACTAGGGTAGTGGGGTCCATAAATTTATATTTGGAAGGAGTATTTAACCAGATTTGAAAACCATGGTAGGAACCTCCATTATTGAATAACTCCTCTCCGGATTCTTCCATGTGGATGGCTCCTTTACCAGAATTAAACATCATGAAATCACCTTTGCCGATCTGGAAATCGTAATCGAGGCTGTCCTTGTGATGTCCAGTTCCTTCTAGAAAATAAGTAGTGGGTGCAACACCTGCATGTGGGTGAGCATCTACTCTCAATGGGTCATCGCCTGGATTGACATTTACTGGACCAAATTCATCAAAAAGAACATAGGGAGAAACGTAATCTAAATGATTTCCAGCAAAGGCACGCATGACGGGTAGTGTACCAACATTTACTCTATCTGCACTCAGGATTCTATATATTTTCCTTTGAGACTTGTCATGATACATGCCTGAATTGCCAGCAATTAAGCTGCTGTTGGCTACTGACATCCCTAAAATTGCTGAGCCCTTGATAAAATTACGTCGCTTCATGTCCATAGTGTCTTTTATATATTACAAAGATAGGACTGTAATTGTTCCTATGGCGGAACTGTGTCATTAATGAAAAAGAATGTTGGGTGTCAGACGTTATTTTATCGTATCACCAACTTTTTATGCCCTAATAATTCTCCTTCTCTTAAGAATTTGATAAAGTATAGGCCAGCTTGAGCTGAGGAATAAAAGTTTAGTATTGAAAATAATAGACTAATGAAAAATTTGGAAAGTTGCATTTTAAAGATTTTCATTATTCACGTTGATGTTTTATATCAAGTTTCCTAAAGGTAACGATGAATACCGAAAATTGCTTCCTAACTTTGTTAAGAATTAGCTTTTAATATACAATCAACTTCTGATGATACACAACCAATCCGTCTTAGATTGGTGATGGTTTCATTTTTATATAATTAAAAAGAGTCTCTCCTATTATGTAATATGCATTTTAATTTTTTACCATAACAGTTGTTGTTTGTAATTTATGACTTACGTTTATTAATTACAGCATGCCCAAGTCTCGCAGCGAGTTTGCTTGCTAGAAGCAAGCACTACGAGTGGTCTCGCAGTGAGCTTGCCTGTCGACAGACAGGCGTCAGCGCACGTTCCCGCAGTAAGCGTCAGCGCACGTTCCCACAGTAAGCGCCAGCGCACGGTCCCTCACGGCTTCTCATACTTCTTAAAAAACTCATCCATCCCCGGCTGATTGATCTTAAACCCTTCAGCTTCTTTTGCTTCATCTGTAATTGCCTTCACGTCATCCAATAATTTCTTGGCGTCATAGATGATGCCATCTTTGATGGTGTAACTTACTCCTCCTGCTCTTATAATTTCATTGTCTTCTGTTAGTTTGATGGCTCCAGTTCCATAAAGTGCTTTTAAATTCTGTAATGGATTGGCATCAATCAAAATCATGTCAGCTTTCTTGCCTATTTCTATACTTCCGATTTCGTCTTCCAGTCCTAGTGCTTCTGCAGAATTGTAAGTTGCAGCTTGAATAACTTCCAATGGATGGAATCCTGCCTCTCTCAAAAGTTCCAACTCTCTGATATAGCCAAAACCATATAGTTGAAAAATAAAACCGGAGTCTGATCCTGCCGTAACTCGACCCCCTCGATTCTTGTACTCATTGACAAAGGTCATCCATAGTTTGTAATTTTCCCTCCAATCAACTTCTTCTTCTGTTCCCCAATAATGCCAGTATGATCCATGAGAAATTTTACTAGGCATATAAAATCTCCATAGACTTGGCACCGTATATAATTCATGCCATTCTGCTCGCCTAGCTCTATGAAGGTCTCGACTGGCTTCGTAGATATTGAAAGTAGGGTTGAGTGTAAAGTCAACTGCAATCAAATCATCCATAACCTTGTTCCAATGATCGGAGTATGGTTCTGCAGCCTGCTTCCACAATTTTCCAGCTTCTCCAAATCTGTGTTGCTCATTTTGATAATTGTAATCAACTCGGTAATCTTGGATTCTTTTATCTTCAAAAAGTGCTTCTGGCAATCCGTACCAATGCTCCATCGATGTCAGTCCAGCTTCTGCAGAATTGACAACATTCCATCGAGCTACTTCTAGTTGCGCATGGTGACAAGCAGACCTCAATCCCAATTTTTTATTCTCTCTCAATGCCGCATCAAATATTTTTGGCGGAAGCCCAAAAAACTTAATTCCATCGGCACCATTTTTTTTGTTTTCTTGAACCCAAGCAATCGCTTGCTCAGGTGTACTAATGGGTTCCTTAGTCCCTTGTCCAAAAACAGTGTAGGCCATAATCCTAGGAGCTGTAATCTTATTTTCTTCGCTTAATTTTTTGTGCTTAAGTACCCAGTCCAATCCATTTCCACAAGATGGTTCTCTGATGGTTGTGATGCCATGCGCCATCCATAACTTGAATACATATTCTGCATCTGCTCCTTGAGATTTTCCACCGATGTGCCCATGCATATCTATAAAGCCAGGAAGCATGTACATGCCTTCAGCATCTAATTCTTTGCCTCCTTCTTTTAATTCAGGTCTTCTTTTGTCATCGATCTCAACACCTGGGTAACCAACAACCTTTATGTTTTTTATGATGTTGTTTTCCACTACCACATCTACTGGCCCAATTGGTGGTGCTCCTGCTCCATTGATCAATGTGACACCTCTGATGATTAATTGGCTGTAAGGTCCGTCTCCTTCTGATATGATTGGAGCCTCTTTTACTTGAGAAAAGAGTAGGGTGCAGACAAATAATAGTAAAAAGCTATGCAGGTATTTCATATGTGAGCATTTGCTTCCAAGATAACTTATCTTCGAGGGATGAAGAATATTTTTGTTGTTTTAATTGTTGGCTTAAATTTTTCAATGATGGCTCAGACAAAGGCTAAAATTATTTATGTTGGTGACCCTATGTGTTCTTGGTGCTATGGTATTGCGCCAGAATTTTCAAAATTGATGAAAGAATACAATCAAGATTTAGATTTTGAATTGGTCCTCGGAGGGCTACGTCCTTACAACGAACAAGTCATGACTGAATTAAAAGATTTTTTAACTGGTCATTGGAATGAGGTGCACGAGAGAAGTGGACAAGAGTTTAATTATAAAATATTGGATAATACAACAATCACTTATGATACGGAGCCGCCTTCACGTGCTGCAATTGTAGTACGTCAACTAAGCCCTAAAAACGAAATTGATTTTTTCAAAAAGAGTCAGGTTCTATTTTATAAGGAAAATAAAAACATGCATCTCGCTGAGAGTTATTATGCTCTTCTTGATGAGTACAGAATTGACAAGGAAGAATTTACAACTTTGTATAATTCGGAGGAAATAAAGCGTAAGATTAAAGATGATTTTTATAGAGCTTCATCTCTAGGTGTAAATAGTTTTCCAACCATATTGTTGGAGTATGATGGTAAGATCACTCCAATTGCAAGAGGATATAGTACGGGAGAAAAAATGATAGAAAAGGTAGAAGGGCTTATGCACTAAAAAACCCCGACAATTGCATCTTTGCATTGCCAGGGTTATCAACTTATAACTGAAAATGTAGAATTCTATCTAGGGATGATATTCACACCAAAATTTATTGGTGTTACATTTGGTCCCGCATCTACTTGGAACAAACCATCCAAGCCATATTGTACGTAAAAGTTTAAAGGTCCATATCCAATTCTTCCTTCTACCATCCCATAACTTTTATTCAAATTGAAATCATCTTTTACTTTCACCTTGTCGTTGTCGTCAAACTTAATCTTGTGGTTACTCCACATTAAAAAGTTGTGTACATATCCAAAAGCAATGTTAAACGACTTTGATGGATTTGCTGGATTTGTATTTATTTCAATCATTGCAGGTACCATAAGGTAGTTTGCAAAAATTCTGTGCTTGTCGATTGAGCTTGATGCATCCAAAATTGCATCTTGGAATGTTTCTTGTTCATCTGCTAATTCGAAATCATTTTCAAAATTATAGTGCACCATATTCATCCTTACTCCTGTTGAAACACCTAAATACTGAGGTTTTTTTCTTCCATTTAAGCCCAACTTAAGATCGACAAAGTGAATTCCAACATTGATTGATTTTCCTAATCTTTGATCCAAGTATGAAAGTTCATCTGGCATATTTAGACCTCCATCTTCAGCGAGGTAACTGCTAATGCCCAAGTCCATCATCCCAAATCTCATTTTAGTTCTTTTACCATCGCTGTAGTCTTCATCATAATCGTGATCGTGATCGTGGTCATGGTCGTGATCATGATCGTGGTCATGATCATCGTCATCGTCTCCGATGTTTATCGTTATTTTTCTATCCTTATCTTTTTTGGGCTCGTCTTGTGCAGTCACTTGAAAGCTCATAAAGAACATTGCTATCGTTAATAATTTTATAATTTTCATATTGTTGTTTTTTAATTTATTACTTAACTATTGTTTCTGGTTTAAATGCATTTAATATTTTTCTAGAGTCGATATTCTTGTTTGATTGAATCGCAAGACTTTCTCTCACATCTATGTTTTCAAAAGCTGCCGGTGTAATCATTTCTAGCCAACCGATATTTTTCTTTTCTTTCTTTTCTTCACTGTCGTTAAATGTGTCCATCTGTGCAATGACCATTGTACTCTTCGAAGTTCTTTGATAATTGTGATCAAAGCTTAAGTCTAAATTCTTAATCGCAACTGGCGTATTTAAAATTGGTCTCGACGCAACCGCTTTTTCTTTTTGAGTTTCCTTGGTTGTCTCCACCTCTGCAAATCTCATTTCTGATAGAGAAGGCTTGCTTGTATTTTCTTTATCGAAATTTTCCTTATTCAAGCTCGGTTCTATAATCTTCGCATCTCGGTTCTCGGTTCTCGGTTCTAGGTTCCTTCTTTCTTCCCGGCTCTCGGCTCTCGCTTCTCGATTCCCTCCTTCTTCTAAGTCCCCTCTTTCTTCCCGGCTCTCGGTTCTCGGCTCTCGGTTCCCTCCTTCTTCTAAGTCCCCTCTTTCTTCCCGGCTCTCGGCTCTCGCTTCTCGATTCCCTCCTTCTTCTAAGTCCCCTCTTTCTTCTCGGCTCTCGGTTCTCGGCTCTCGGTTCCCTCCTTCTTCTAAGTCCCCTCTTTCTTCCCGGTTCTCGGTTCTCGGTTCTCGGCTCCATCTTTCTTCCTTCTCCATCTTTTCTGCTGTTGTCGATGTTTGAGTATCAGTTGTACTTGGCATTACAAAGTATGCTCCAATGAGTAGGAGTGGAATCAAAGCCATAAGCGCATACTTCCCAATATTGTTACTCTGCAAGACTGCTTTTTTATTTGTAAACACCTCTTCTGTTTCCTCATATATTGGAGCAGACATATAGTCTTTGATTTCTTCATAGACATCCTGGTTCTGTTCTAAGAAAAGATCAAAGTCTTTTTTCAATTCTATAGAAAGTGTTCCTTCTATATAATCGATGACATAATTTTCGTAGTTCAATTTATTTATCTTCATAATTTTTTACTCATTATAGTTTGATCAATAGAACTCACTACTACCTTCATCTTTTTTCTCGCTCGGAATAAATTCACCTTTACTTGATTTAGATTTATTTCTAAAATGTCTGCTATCTCTTCGTAACTATAACCATCCCAATCTCTCAACATTATTATTTTTTTTTGTTTGTCTTCCAGTTGTGCAAATGCTTGTTCGATAATTTCCTTTTCTTCGTTGTATACATTTTTATTTACTGCTGTTTCTGGCATTACATCCATATGTGTAATCCTCTTCATCTTTCTTTTGTCATCTACCATTTTATTAAACAGCACTCTGTATAAAAATGGTCTTGCATGATCTGGCTCTATTCTCTCAACGTTCTTCCATAGTTTCAAAAAACTTTCCTGAACCAAATCCTTTGCTGACTCTGTATCTGCTGTCAGTTTGAGGGCATATCGGTACAACCTGTCAGAAACCTCGTTTACTATCAAATTATATTCAGCCGTTTTCAATTTATAAGTTGTTTCGTTGTTTTGTACTGTTATCACGCATAGTTCACGCTAAAGTTACATTTCAATCAAAATATTTTATCAAATTACCAGAATACCAGTATTTATAGGCCTTTCGGCAAATATTTATTTTTCTATTTATGTTGGGCTTATTAATAATGTGAATTCTGTACCTTGTTAATATGTATTTACTTGGATATGATTTGGGAAGTTCTTCTGTGAAAGCTAGTCTAGTTGACGGCACATCAGGTGTAACAATAGCCTCTTCTAAATTTCCTGAATCTGAGATGGAAATTATATCAAAAGAGGAATCTTGGGCAGAACAGGAGCCTGTGCAGTGGTGGCAAAATATCATTGCGGTCACACATAAATTATTAGCAAACTCAAATATCAGCCCAGCTGATATAAAATCAATCGGAATTGCCTACCAAATGCATGGTTTGGTTGTAGTGGATAAAGATCAAAATGTTTTGAGACCTGCAATTATCTGGTGTGATTCTAGAGCTGTAGAAATAGGTAATCATGCTTTCGCAAATATCGGGGAGGAAAAATGTCTAGCTCATCATCTAAATTCGCCAGGGAATTTTACCGCATCAAAGTTGAAATGGGTCAAAGAGAATGAGCCTGAAATATATAATAAGATTCATAAAATAATGTTGCCGGGTGATTTTATTGCTATGAAAATGAGCAATGAGATAACCACAACAATTACAGGATTGTCCGAAGGGATATTTTGGGATTTTAAGAATGAATCTATTTCTGATATTATTTTGAATGAATATGAAATTGATAAAAATTTGATTCCTGATATTGTAGATTGTTTTTCTATCCAAGCAATATTATCTGCAGGGGCTTCTAAGGTCTTGGGTTTGGCTGCTGGAACTCCTATTTGTTATCGAGCAGGTGATCAACCAAACAATGCACTTTCACTAGGTGTCTACAAACCAAATGAGCTTGCAGCAACAGGGGGGACTTCTGGTGTGATATATGGAGTAGTAGACCAAGCTAAATATGATTTAGAATCACGGGTAAATGGATTTGCACATGTAAATCATAGCCCTGAAAACCCACATATAGGTTTGTTGCTTTGCATCAATGGAGCTGGCATTCAGTATTCTTGGTCCAAGCATCAATTAGGAAATTCAGATCTAAGTTATTTTGATCTTGAAAAAATGGCGACGGAGGTTGCTATTGGTTCTGATGGATTAAGAATCATCCCTTTCGGAAATGGTGCTGAAAGAATTCTTTGTAATCTAAGTACTGGTGCACAAGTAAACAATCTACAATTTAACAGACATGAGCAAAAGCATTTTTATAGAGCTTCGCTAGAAGGAATTGCATTTTCATTTAATTATGGTTTTGATGTCATGAAAAAACTTGGCCTCGAACCAAGTGTAATCAAAGTTGGAAACGATAATTTATTTCAATCCACTATATTTTCTACAACTGTAGCTAGCCTGCTCAATGTGAATATTGAAGTGTATGATACAAATGGTGCATCCGGTGCAGCAAAAGCGAGTGGAGTTGCCATAGGCGTATATTCAAATATTGAAGAAGCTTTTGCTAGTTTGAAAAAAGAATCAATTATTCATCCAGAAAAAGATATCGAAGCCTATGCTGCAGCCTATGAGATTTGGAGTTCAGACTTAAAAGCTTTGGTAGAAAATAAAACAAAAGTGTAAATGAGTAAAAGCATAAACTGGGGTATCGTTGGTTCGGGAAAAATTGCTAATAAATTTGCTAGGGATTTATTTTTGGTTGAAGGAGGTCAACTTGTTGCTGTAGCTTCACGTTCTTTGGAAAAAGCAAAAATATTTGCGGAAGCGCATAAGGTAGAATCTTACTATGATGATTATCAGTCATTGTATGATGACCCTCAGGTGGATATAATATATATAGCTACACCGCACGACTCACACATGGAATACAGCATCAAAGCCATGGATGCCGGCAAGCATGTTTTATGTGAAAAACCAATTGGAGTAAATAATGCTCAAGTCCAAAAAATGGTTGAGGCATCCAATCGCAACCAAGTGTTTTTAATGGAAGCCTTTTGGACACGATTCAATCCAAGTATGATCGAAGTGCTAGAAAAAATCAACAAGGGGGAAATTGGAGCTGTCAATTACATCAATGCAGATTTTTGTTTTTATAAAGAAGCCCCTCCAGAAAGTAGAATGTATAATATGGACTTGGCTGGTGGATCTCTGCTTGATGTAGGAGTTTATCCAATCTTTTTAGCGTATCAGATTTTTGGTTACCCAAAAGAAATTTTAGCGACAGCCAGATTTCACGAAACTGGTGCAGACATACAAACAGCCGCTATTTTCAAATATGAACAGGGTTTAGCCAATCTCACCTCAGGATTTGCCTCAAAATCTGATATGATATCCAAAATTTACGGAAGTGAAGGTAGTATTATGATGAATGCACCCTGGCATCACACAAATAGTTACCATATTATTAAAGATGGAGAATCACAATTGATAAAGCATCCACTACTGGGAATGGGCTTTAGTTACGAGATTGAGGAGTGTCATCAATGTATTCGTATGAATAAAATACAAAGTGATCTCTGGTCCCACCAAAATAGTTTAGACTTGATCAGTATTGCAGATGAAATACGCAATCAGATTGGCTTGAAGTATCCATTTGAGTAAGAAATGTCGGTATTAAGTCTTTGATGTTGATGAAGTAAAAATTCATTGTCACACTTTTATTTTTTGAGTCTTATACAAATGACACTAACTCATTACGACTATAAAAATTTACGATGGACTTTATTAAGAAGCTAAAGTTGATAGAGAGGATTGATGGCATGATAACTAGAAAGTCAACAGGAACGCCAGCCGAATTATCGCAAAAAATCGAAGTTTCAGAAAGAACTCTTTATAATATTATAAAGATTATGAAACAATTGGGAGCCCCAATATATTATTCTACTACTAGAATGAGTTATTGTTACAATGGTAATGTTTCCTTTTCTTACGTCTTTAGGGTTGAGCAAAAAATATCCAATGAAGATAAGACTGAAAATAGCCCATACTCAAATATATCATCCATAAATGGCTTGCAAAAACTAAGTTCAATAAACCCAAATCATCGAGTATTTGAGTTGTCAAGAAGATTCAGAGACATCGGTTCTGAGAATGAAATGTAACTGTCATAGATTTCAGGTTTTCAAAATCAATTTGTTCGATGCCTTTGTGAATAAGCGATATACAAAACGTTTCATGAAAATGTTTTGGAAAAGCCGTCTTCTGGTTTTCTATCCTTATATATTCTAAGTTTTCAATTGGCATTTTACTCACTTGGTCGTATTATCAAAGTTTGACTAATTAAATATTAAGATTCCCCACAATCAATCTCCCATGATATTCTTCTGCATGCACCAGGGAATGTAACTCATCAATATTTTCATTAGTAACTTTTCCTGCAGCAACAACAGTAAATTCGCTTCCGCAAATTTCAATCATTTGTTTTAAAACCTCAGTTGCTTTCATTGAAGTTGGGAGTCTAGCAGTTCAACATATTTATAACATAAGTTATTTGAGTTGCAAGAGGATAGGTTCTGATCATGAGCCTCAGCCAGACGATGATATTAGTTCACAGCCTTATTTTTAATCAAGTCAAGCACAAAATTCATTTGTGTATCTTCTTGGTTTAAATAATCATCTACAGATTGCGAAACATCATAATCTGGAATAATTCCTCGATTATATTTTTGGTTGGATTTTTTCGGTACATCTTGTTCTAAATTTACAACAGAAAAGAATGTTTCAATTTTAGATTGTGGTAAAATGTATCCCAATGGTGTGTGGCCATTATGCCCATAATAAGCGCCCATTGTTTCCTCGCCAATGACGGTGGTATTATCATTTCCTGCTGCCATTGCAGCGAATAAACTGGCCGCTGAAGCAACTTCAGGATTGACAAGCAGATAAATATTTCCCGTAAAGGCATTCTTGGAAGGTTTTCTAATTTTGTGGTCATCACTTGTTGCATCTTGAAAATATTTTCCATCCTTTTCTTCTGGAAATTCTCTTCTAAATGATCTATTATAACCAATGACACCGATAGGTCTTACAAACCTTGGGAATTTTGTATAGATATATTTTAGATAAGGTATTTTTTTAAAACCAATCCACGCCTCTATATTTTCTTGAAATTCCCTTTGTGTCAAGAACGAATAAGTAACTAGATCATTGGGATCAGTTCCGCCTCCATTGTATCTGACATCGACTATTAAATTTTGTACGTTTTCTGTTTTTATTTTATAAAAAACACTGTCGAGAAAAGCCAAGTAAGTTTTATGCTCCTCAGTCTTTTCGTTTCCCATACTAAAAGTAAGAATGGTCAGTCGCCCAGTTGAAGAATTAATTTGTTCATATTTATATTTCTGGTCGTCCTTAAGATCTTCGTAATAAATTTGATCGTATGGCTTTGAATATCTTTGATTGAAATTTTTATAATATTGTTTGTAGCCAACACTTTCTACACTTCTATTTTCTATCGATTCGGACTCATATCTTTTGTATGTAACTTCAAATTTTTCCTTTTGACCATATCTAAACCGATACATTCTTGAAAAATGTGTTCTTAAGCCAACTCTTTTACCTGTGGTGTTGAGCCCGTCGGTGGTATAATATCTGTTAAGCTCTACTATTATTTCTTCAATTGGAACATTATTAATTGTGATAATTTGAGAACCTAGAGGGAGGCTATCGTTTTTATAATTGATGATCCATTTACCATCTATCCACTTTATTGGATATGGGAAATAACCATCTTTTTCTTGTTTTAGATTTTCCTTATACTTTTTGGGTAAAGTAGTAGTATTGTGGGCACTACCTTCAAAATCAGTTAATTGATTGATGATATTAAAGAAGTCAAGATAGGTATTAGAATTCTCGATTTCTTCTTCGGCCCATTGATAAATGCTGTCAATTTGTTGTTTCGTTCTATATTTATAAAGTCCAGAATTTGCTGCCAAACGAATGTTTTTGAAGATCTCTAAATCTTCTTTCATTTTTTCTGGTGAAAAATAATCATCAATGGATTGTGAAAATGCAATGCTCGACAGTGTAAATAGAAAGAGCGATATATAAATTATTTTGTTCATTTGATGTAGTTATTAACTAAACCAAATGTAATTTTAATAGACTATACAAACTTGTACAATATTGACTATTTCAATTTTTTATGAATAATCTCTTTGTATTTCTTTGGTGAGACTCCAATAAAACGCTTAAAGGTTTTTGAGAAGTGAGCGATATCCGTAAAATTATATTTGTAAGCAATTTCTGTTAGATCCATATTTGATTTAATCAATGCCTTACTAGAAAATATTTTTCTCATTAAAGTATAATTCATAGGAGTCATGCCAGATAACACTTTGAATTTTTTGGTGAATCCAAATTTGTTGATGTTTACAATATCGGATAATACAACTAGGCTGATTTTATCATAAATATGATTTTCAATATAGCTGCTAATTTGATGGTAACTCTTAAAGTCCAAGGCAGAATACTCACTCTGCTTTTCTTGTGAATACAATGTCAAGGTATTAACAAACTGCGATAGATAGAATTCAATCGATTCCTCTCTTTGAGAGTCCAAAGCCATTATTAACTTCAGGAATAGCTTATTTGCTTCTTCACTAGTTATTTGCCGGTTTACAAATTTGATGTTCTTACCATTGAGTACAGTTGTCATGACATCGTTTGGTATGTATATCGTGTCAAATTTTAGAAATGAATCACTATCAATAAGAGGGTTAGAGTGAACTTCATAGGGATTAGTAATTGAAATACTCCCAGCTTCAGTAAAAAGACTTTGGTTTTCAAAATCAATTTGTTCGATGCCTTTGTGAATAAGCGATATACAAAACGTTTCATGAAAATGTTTTGGAAAAGCCGTCTTCTGGTTTTCTATCCTTATATATTCTAAGTTTTCAATTGGCATTTTACTCACTTGGTCGTATTATCAAAGTTTGACTAATTAAATATTAAGATTCCCCACAATCAATCTCCCATGATATTCTTCTGCATGCACCAGGGAATGTAACTCATCAATATTTTCATTAGTAACTTTTCCTGCAGCTACAACAGTAATTTCGCTTCCGCAAATTTCAATCATTTGTTTTAAAACCTCACTTCCCTGCATTGCCGTGGGAGCTAGGCCAGAAGTCAGAATATATTTTACAGCGGGTAATTTTTTAAGTTGCTCAATGGCAAATTTGAAATCAGAAACTTCATCGATTGCTTTGTGAAAAGTAACTGGAGCATTATCTACATTTGCCGAAAGGCTCATCATGCCATCAGTATCAATTGTATTGTCCTCCTTAAGTATTCCAAAAACATATTCTTCGACACCTAGCTTTTTGCAAGCTTCAATTTCATTTTTCATTGATTGTATCTCAGCGTCGGTGTATACAAAATCACCTCCTCTTGGTCGAATCATGACCTTAATAGGTATGGTCAATTTTTCTAAACATGATTGAATTAGACCATGACTTGGAGTAATACCGCCAAGGTCTAAGCGTGCACATAACTCAATTCTATGTGCTCCTTTTTTTTCTGCATCAACAGCTTGTGCTAAAGATTCTACACAAGCTTCTTTTATGATTTTATTCTGGGGCATAAACATCAAAGGTCATAACAACTCTTGTATCAAGTTGTGAAGGGAGAAATCCTCGAAGATTAATACTGAATTCCAAGTCAACAGTTTCTTCTAAAAGCTGATCTTTGAAATCTAACAGAGTTGGAATCATAGCGATATCTGTTTTGCTTCCAAAATCAACAAAATCATTAAAAATATAGAAGGCTTCTCTGCGATCATCTAAATTGTTTCCATCTACAAAATGAACGCCGATATTTTCAATAAAATCTAAATCTAGACCACTAAATCTTGTTTCTAAGCTTGCTGTCAATCCATTGATATAGCCAACATCTTCTGGACTCATCCCATTGCCAGTAAGTTGCGCTTCCGCAAATGTTGCCACGTCTGGAATGATGAAATAATGGGTTTCTAGAGTATTTAGTCCAGCCGGTATGTCTAATTCGAAAAACAACTCCATTTGAAATAGCGGCGCATTGTTCTTTTTGCATGAGCCGCAAACAAGAACAATAAGAAGGAGAAAAGTGAGACCTCTAATTTTCATGTGAATAGAACGTAGAAATATGGAATTTGATTATAAATATAAGAAAGAAGTGACGGAGGCGGACATCTTTATTGAGTAGAAAGCTGATTCAAGCAAATAATCAATCAGTTTTGAAAGAATTTAACTGTGAAAAAAAACATATATTTATTACAAATAGACAAGGATGGGAGAACAAAAAGTATCGCTAGTCGAGGATAGTCAACAGATGAACCATTTTATCAGGGCACTTCTCAACGATGTAAAAGCATTGGAACACATGCTTGAGCATGATTGGTTTGATAATGATGTGATGCATATTGGAGCCGAACAAGAAATGGCACTGGTGGATTTGAAGAATTTTAAACCAGCCACCATCGCAATGGAAGTGATGGAAGGTATGGCGGAACATAAATGGCTAGAATCCGAATTAGCCAAGTTTAATTTGGAAATCTGCTTGACACCACAAAAATTCACAGGTGATTGCTTTACAAAAATGCAGCATGAAATCAGTAGCCGATTAAATATAATCTCAGAAAATTTAAAAACATTTGATGCAGATATACTATTAACAGGTATCCTACCAACGCTTAGAAAAAGACATCTTGAATTAGATTATCTAACTCCCAAAAAAAGATACTTTGCTTTGATGGAAGGCATCAACCGACAATTAATAGGTAGTTCTTTTGAGTTAAGACTTGAGGGCATCGATGAATTAATGCTGAAACATGATAGCCCTTTATTGGAAGCAGTAAATACCAGTTTTCAAGTGCATCTCCAGGTAAGCTCCAGTGAGTTTGTAAAAATGTACAATATCTCGCAAGCGCTAACAGCGCCAGTGATGGCCATCGCTGCCAATTCTCCAATTGTGTTTGGAAAGAGACTGTGGCATGAATCTAGAATAGCAATGTTCCAACAAGCGATAGACACAAGAACCACGCACAATCATTTACGAGAGAGAAGTCCTAGGGTGAACTTTGGAAATAAGTGGCTTGATAATTCTATTCTCGAAATTTATAAAGAAGACATTTCTAGATTTAGGGTAATCATTAGTTCTGATGTTTCTGAGGATTCATTGGATTTGATTGCGAAAAATGTTACCCCCAATCTTAGAGCCTTACAGGTGCATAACTCCACCGTCTACAGATGGAATCGTCCTTGTTATGGTATAAGTCCAAATGGCAAACCACATTTGCGAATTGAAAATCGAGTGATTCCAGCTGGACCTACGGTGTTGGATGAAATGGCAAATACAGCTCTTTGGTTAGGGGCGGTGAAGGGAATGGATAAAAACTTAGATGACATCAGAACAAAATTGAGTTTTTCAGATGCTCGCGATAATTTTATAAAGGCTGCCAAGCATGGCATCGATTCTAAATTTACTTGGTTCAATGATAAAAAGATTTCAGCCTGTGATTTGATTTTGCAAGAATTGATTCCTATTGCAATTGAAGGACTGCAAAGTATGAGTGTTGATCAAGCTGATATTGATAAATATATGGATGTAATTAAGGAGCGTGCAGAAAACCATATGAATGGTGCTCGTTGGCAATTAAGATCTTATACCAAACTGAAAGAGGAAACAACTCAGGCGGAGGCTTTGACAATTCTTGCCCAGTCAATCCATGTCAATCAAAAATCTCAAACTCCAGGGCATCTGTGGGAGTTGCCAACTGTTGATAGTACAGAACATTTTCATCCGCAAGACTTGATGGTTTCAGAATTTATGCAAACAGATTTTCAGACTGTGCAGAAAGGAGACATACTTGAGTTTGTGCTAGAGTTGATGAATTGGCAGAATGTCAAATTTATGCCAGTTGAAGATTCGAAAGCAAATCTGGTTGGACTTGTTGCAAGTGATATTATGATCAAGCACTTTGCTAATAACGCTGAAAGCAAAGAATTTATTACCGTAGAAGAAATTATGATCAAGAATCCTATATGTATCGAGCCAGAAGCAACAATTCAAGAAGCTATGAAATTGATGAATGAACATAAGGTTGATTGTCTTCCGGTTGTTCAAGACAATGAATTGATTGGAATGATTACTGAAAAGGATTTTATCGAAATATCTCATCGATTGATTAAAAAGTAAACTCAGAAAAATTAAAAAAAGAGGCTGCCTTTTTGAAGGCAGCCTCTTTTTTTTTAGTTCATTTTTATCACTTTCACCAGTTGTTTTATGTTGGGATCGATGAATCTTATAAAGTAAGTTCCATCGGGATAATTTAGTAGTGATACTTGAGTCATGTAAGTTCCACTATACTTACCCATTCTTCTACTCTGAACGATTTTTCCACGAGCATCAAGTACTTCAAATCTTAAAAACGGTTCAGCGTTATCATAATTTTTTACTTTTAAGTCGAAGAATCCAATGTTGGGATTTGGCGTTGCAGAAATTAGTGCTACACCATCTATATCATAAATGCTAGAAATCAAATCAACTACAACACCTATTTCTTCTTGACAAGTTTCGTCCTCGGATGAAATTATTATGAAGTAGTCACCACTTTCTAAGTTGTCAAATATATTTGACTCTTGAAAATTCTCTCCGCCGTCTATGCTATAAATATATGGACCTTGACTGCCCGATGCATTGATTATAATTGAACCTAAAGTACCGTCAGTACTTTCATCTTGTACATCTGCCGAAACATTTATTGAACATTCAACTTCACCAGTACAAAAGTTGACAGAATAGCTGGCTCCCCAATCGTCAAAGTAAGAAGCGATCACAGAACCTCCACTATTAAGCAATTCAAAACCACCATTGTTAAAGAGGCCATCACCATAGCTGTCATTTATTGTAAATTCATAACAACCATCTGGGTCTAAGCAGACTTCTTCGGTTATAGTTTGTGAGTCTTGAAAATAGTCATCTCCTTCAGCTACAATATTATTGGTTCCTTCTTCCGTAATGACCCAAGAAGTCTCACTAGCAAAATTATCAAAAGTTAGATTGAGAACGACCAAACCCGCAGCTCCAGTGCTCGTCAATTGAAAATTGGTTGAATTATCTGCAAGATTGAAATCTGCACCTCCTCCAGAAGAGTTAGCGGTAAAATTATAATCATTTGTGCCATCTGGTATGTTGGTCAACAAATAAGTAAAATCTTCAGATTGACCAAAACTTAGATTTCCCATCCAAGTGTAAGTGTCAACAATTGACCCATCAAGTGAAATATCAATTGATGCTTCAGTCAAATCTTGTCCTCCGTTATTCGTTATTTGGATATTGATTGATGAAACCACATTGCAAGTAATTGGAGTTCCGTTGACCTCGATGGCTACATCTACCGGTGGCCTGTTGGCTACAATTCGACTTGTTTCGTTGTTGTTTGGATTTTCATCTGGTGGGAAATCAACTCTTGCAGACACGTTGTACTCTCCAAATGCACTAAAATCTTGAGTCATATTAAAAGTGTGCATTCTTGTTGATCCAGAAGTCAATGGATCATTGATGACCATTGTTTCTATAGGAGCTCCTTCGACACTATAACTTACTTCGTATGACATAACAGTTTCAAGACCATTGTTTGCAACTTCAATTTCAATTACTTCTGATGCAGTCAAGTCAAAATCTTGAGTTGGACTTGTAATTGCTCTGATAGCCATATCAAAAGTGTCCTGTGACAATTGCCAAGAAACAATTCTTGTTCTAGCAGATCCATTAAATGCATATTCTGTTGTAAACCAAAATGTGGTTTCATCTTGAGGATCTACTGAGATGTGCGAATAATCAGCAAAACGACCTCCGGAATTTAATGAAGAATTTCCATCAATTACTGTAGTTTCTGGTAAAGTCATTTGTCCAAGAGGGTCATTGGCAAATCTTCCCGTATATCTGATTCCCGCAAAAACACTATCGCTAGAAATATTATAAGCCAATGCAATATTTCCTCTTTTATCTATTCCAACCCCAGACATGTATCTGTGATTGGCATCAGGAGCGTAAGATCCTTCTTGATATAAGTACCAGTCTAGCCCCGATTCTCTTCTTAGTTCCATCCATCGTACACCAGCATGATTATCTCCATCTGTTACATCAGTCACAAAAGACAATACCATTGCCTCATGTGTTCCAAAATTTCTGTATTGAGGTGCATTCATGATTACCTCTGGTATAGCATCTAAAGGAACTGCATTTGGTTGTGGGCAGCATGCAAAACCCGGCCCAGGCCAGCATGGAAAACCATCAAAAGGTGATGTCTCTATTAGCAAAGATTCTACTTGAGTATTATTTTCATCGTCATAATCTATGTCAAACCTGAATAGCTCAATGGCATCGTTTGCAACTTCACCCCAAGAGGAGTCATTTAGTTTTAAAACGATAGGTCTACTATCATCAGGTCTGGTTAAGCCCTCAAAGTCAACAGGAGTTGAAACAATAAATCCTTGTTCTGGATTCAACGGACCACTAATTTCTACTCTTTGCATTCTTGCATCTTGGCCATTTAAAAGTGCTTCTCTTTCAATAAAATATTGATGTAATGTTCCAAAGCCTCCTTCATTTGAAGAAACAACTAAATGATCTGACCAAATACCAAATTTTGGATAATCAGGAAATGAAGGAGTTACGAAATTGTAAGCATAATAACTTCCAAGTGGATCTGAAGTTTCAGAAACCCCGATAAGCAAACTTCCAGGGAATGCAAACTCAGTCAATATCCATCTTGAATTTTCTTGATCAAACAAAATGATGGGATCACCTGTTGAGCCAAAACCTAATTCGCTCCATAAAGTACTCATGTTGAATTGAGTCACTATACTTCCATCCTCCTTGTTCCATACACCTACTGGTGTAGCATTTACAGCTTGGACATAATAATCTAAGCCAACTGAACCTGTAGGATCTGTTGGAGATCCTTGACCAATACCATTTATATTGACGATTGGTTCTACACCTGCAGCACTTCGTAAAGTAGTATGTGTAGATTGCCACACAGGATCAACTCCTTGATGTTCTAGTTCGGGTTTTACAATCTTTACACGGTCTAGTCTATTTTTAAAATTGTCTGGCTTTTCTTTATCCTTTTTAAATTTGTCTTTTTTCTCTTTCGAAATTAATGGGACATCAATCATGTCTCTTACTGGTCTAGTTTTACCTAGAAAGACAGCTGTTGTTGATGTAACATTGATGTTCTCTACTTTTTCGGATTTAAAAGCTTCTTGAGCCTTTCCCAACTGAAAAGTAGATAAGAATAAGATGAGCACTAAAAAATGTTTCATTATCTGTTTTGTTTTAATTATCCCTTTATAGGAGATGTTCTAGTTGATTTACCGGAAGGCATATTTTCAGCGGGTCCATCACCAGTTGGTGCAATGATTGCTGATTTTACATAAGGCTTAGCGTTAAAAGCCTTTAAGAGTTCATTGGAGGTTTGACCTTTCAAAGTCACTCTATATATATATTGGTTCAAAGTCTTGTTCGTTGCTTTAAAGTCGCTTATATTATATTCTGGAAACTCTTTTATGAGATTTTTTCCAGGAATACCTTCATCTAATTCAACAAGAATGTCAAGCTCTAACATTGTGGGATCTTCAAGATTGCTTTTTGCTTTGCAAGATGCAATCGTGAGCAATCCCAAAAAGGCCAAGCCAAGTGTTATATAAATTAGTTTCATTTCTTATTATTTTGTCTTTTTGTTCTAGTTCAAATTTAAAGAATAAGTATAGGTGATTTTCTTAGTTTATACGTAAGCCATTTTAATTTATACTTATTGCTTAATGATTTTTGTTAGACTATTTATCTCACTGTTTATAAGCCTAAAGTAATACATGCCATCAGGGTATGCTAGTAGTGAAATTTGTGTTGTAAACAAATCATTATATTTTGTGATTTTTCTTTCTTGCACCATCTTTCCTGTTGCATCAATAATTTGGAAAGTAAACCAATTCTCTGAACCGGTATACCCTCTAACTTCAACATTGAAAAATCCATCTGTTGGATTTGGCCTGACCAATACTTCTATATTATCATTAAGTGCGTTTGATATATTTGTTGATAGATCAACCAATACTTTCTCACTGTAACTACAATTTTCTTCAGCTGCCAACACAACAACATCATATTCTCCAGGTGCTAAATCTGTAAACAAATTTTCCTCTTGAAAAGTTGTACCTCCGTCAATACTGTATGAAAACGGTCCAACACCACTATTCGCTGTGATTAAGATGCTACCCAAATCGGAACTAGTTTCATAGCCAATATTAAAATCTGCTTCTAAAGAACAATTGGGGTTACCCGGACAAAAGTTGTTTATATCTTCTGAGCCAAAGAATATGGATCCATTAAACAATACACCTCCATCAAATAAGCCTACATTATAAATTCCTGATCCATTGTCACAACATAACCCATCTCCTCCAGCGTCAAACATGGTAAAGGTATAGCAGCTATCTGGGTGTACACAGAACTTTTCTTTAATAAGAACTTCTGCTTCTAAATATGGACCTCCAGATGCTATTATATCTCCTGTCACTTGATTTGTTACTTCCCAGGTTGTTTCATTGGGAGAATTATCTGTCACCAAAGTTAAAATCATTTCGAGAGCAAGGAAGTCTCCCGGAAATTGATATCTGTCTATATTGTTTGAAGGAGTGGCCTCCTCTAGAGTTTCAAGATTAATGAATCTTGCTTCCAATATGTTTTCTTCTTGCATTTCTGCTTCTAATGAAAATCTAAAATCTCTCGATTCCAAAAACTCAATTTCAGAAACCAATGATTGAGTAAAAATGGTATCCACAACCTGACCATTAAAAATCATCTCAATTATTCCATCTGTTATAGGAAGCGCACCTTGATTTGTGATTTGAATCATGTAATCTCGAGAAACTCCACAACCTGAAAACATAGGAAGAATTTCTGTTACAGCATCATGGTCATTGAAGTGAATAATGGTTGAGCTTGTCGTATCATTTGTTGTTATAAGGTCAGAAACATAATTTACGAAAGTAGTAATCTCATAGGCTCCTCTTTCAGAAAGATCAGCAGGTACAGAGAAACTTATATCCAATTGCTCTGCACTTGCAATCGTTTGATTGATTGTAGTTTTTTCTTGTTCGACTCCATTGATTAAATAACCCACTTCATAACTTGTTATTGGAGTTTTTCCATTATTGACAATTGATGCTTCTAATATTTCCGAATTTGTAAATCCAACACCTGATTCAATATTAATCAAGCCATTCATAGCTATATCAATACTGTCTCTAGTCAATCGATAGGAAACCAATCTCGTAATAGCTCTATTGACTCCTCCCGCATATTCCGCTGTTAACCACATTGTCAATTCATCACTTGGGTCGACTGATAGATGGGCATAGTCACCATATCTTATTCCAATTAGTTGCCCAGAATTATTAGTTTGTGTTGATTGTATCGGTGTATTTCCCTCAACAACCGTAAACTCTGGTACGGTCATTTCTCCTAATGGATCTTCTGGGCATCTTCCAGTCAATCTTAATCCAACAAAATCGTCATCACTTGTGACACTATAAGCGATGGAAATACAGCCCAGTCTATCAATGGCGATGGTCGGCATAAATCTATGAACCAAATTATCAGGAGAATATGTTCCTTCCTGATACAAATACCATGGTCCATCAGCATCATCTTTTCTCAATTCCATCCAACGTATTCCAGATAGATTATTTCCGTTGGTAACATCTGTAATAAATGCAAGTACAACAGATTCATGTGTTCCAAAATTTCTGTGTTGAACAGTATTCATGATTGTCTCTGGAATCGCTGCAATCAACCCACCATTTCTTTGAGGTAGGCATGAAAAAGTTTGAGTACCCAAGCAAGGATATCCATCATAAGGGGAGGTCGGAATAAAAGTAACTTCTGCCTGCGTATTAGCCACGACATCAAAATCAACATCGTATTGATAAATGTTGATGCCATCTTGTCCAGACTGACCCCATGAGGAATCATTTAATCTTAAGATCATCGGTCTTGGGTCTGTTGGTTTTAATTTTCCTTCCCAGTCAACTGGAACGGTGATAAGAATTGGGGACTCAATAAAACCAGGATTAACTCCATCTACTGAAACCCTTTGAAAACTAACATCATCTTCACCCGCCATCAATGCATGTCTATCAATAAAATAGTTGTGCAGTTGTCCTGGCCCACCTTCATTGGTTGTTACCACAAAATGATCATTCCATATTCCATATTTTGGATAGTCTGGAAAGTTGGGCGCTACAAATTCATAGGCATAATATTCTCCGAAAGGATCTTCAGTTACCGATACAGCTATTAATAAACTTTCAGTATCAGGATCTGTAAATTCCGTAATAATCCATCGAGATAGTTCTTGGTCATATACGACAATAGGGTCACCTGCAGAAGTACGATTGATATCAGACCAAAGTGTGTTTCCTGAGAAATTTGTTACTATATCTCCATTCTTTCTAAAAATACCAATCCTTGTGGCATTGATGGCTTGGATGTAATATTCCAAACCAATTGAGCCAGTTGGATCGAGTGGAAAGACATTGCCATTACTTAGGCCATTTCTGTTGACCATCACTTCAAGCTCAGCTGTAGAACTTGATGATCTTCCTAATTTTCTCAATTTATCGGCACCTTGATGTTCTAAATCAGGTCTTGCTAATTTCCTTTCGGGCCTATTAAAAAAATTATTTGGAGCAAGCTTATTCTTTTTGCGCTGAACCTTTTTGTTTGGATGTGAATCTGGTAATGCTACCAATTCAGATATCTTTCCAGTTTTTCCATGGAAGATTAATTTGCTTTCAGTTACACTGGTTTTTTCTTGTGCTTGCGCAAAAAGGGCGGTAGAAAGGTAGGACATGATTCCTACAATCATGAAGATTTTCCTCATTCTTAATTTTCAGACGGTTTTCTAATGTTGCTGTAAGCAAGATACCTTAATAATCCTTAAGTAAGATGTCGCAGAAATCAACTAATACCAACAAATTATCCATAATATTTTTAGGGAAGGCTAAAAATATTATTAGACTTACTTAAACAAATTAGAATTTTTCAATATATGTGCTTATCTTTGATGAAAATTCACAAATTATGAGTGTCGTAGAAATGAAGGTCCCTACAATTGGGGAATCTATTACTGAAGTTACTCTTTCTCAATGGTTAAAAGGAGATGGAGATTATGTAAAACTTGATGAACCCATTTGTGAATTTGAATCTGATAAGGCCACTTTAGAATTTCCATCAGAAGCGGCTGGTAAGTTAATATATGTTGCAGCAGAGGGTGACGATCTTGAAATCGGAGCTGTAGTCGCTAAAATAGATACGAGCGTAGCCGCACCAGCAGAATCGGCAGCAGCTCCAGCACCTGCGCCAGCTGCAAAGGCAGAAGAACCAAAGACAGCTCCAGCATCTAATGCAACAGCGCCTGGTGGGCATCCTAGTCCAGCAGCGGCCAAAATCATGAGAGAGAAAGGAGTTGAACCTTCAGCTGTCACTGGATCTGGTAAAGGGGGTAGAATTACAAAAGCAGATGCAATGTCATCTTCAGTAAAGCCAGCTGCACAAGCACCTGTACAAGCTGCAACTAGACCAGCTGTAAACACAGCTTCGTTTTCTAGAGAGCAAAGAAGAGAGAAGTTGAGCAGAATGAGAAGAACCATTGCATCGAGATTGGTATCGGCGAAGAATGATTCGGCCATGCTTACTACCTTCAATGAGGTTGACTTATCTGAAATAAAAAAGCTTAGAAAAACATACCAAGAGAAGTTTGTTGAGAAGAATGGAATCAAATTAGGTTACATGTCTTTATTCTCAAAAGCTTGTGCAACAGCTTTGATGGAAATGCCTATGGTCAATGCATATTTGGATGGCGACCATGTGATTTTTAATGACTACGCTGATATATCCATTGCAATATCGACACCGACAGGACTTGTTGTTCCTCCAGTAAAAAATTGTGAATCTTTAGGATTTGCAGATATAGAATTTGCAATAAAGGAACTTGCTGTGAAAGCGAGAGATGGTAGCTTGACTTTGGATGAAATGAAAGGAGGAACCTTCTCGATTACAAATGGTGGGATATTTGGTTCAATGCTAAGCACTCCAATACTAAATAAGCCACAATCTGCTATTTTGGGCATGCACAATATAATTGACCGACCAGTAGTGGTAAATGGCGAGATTGTTGTAAGACCTATGATGTATTTAGCCCTTTCATATGATCATCGCGTCATAGATGGCAGTACATCTGTTACCTTCCTTGTAAGAGTGAAAGAACTTCTCGAAGACCCGATGACCCTAATGATGGGGATATAAGTTTAACACAAACAAGATGACTCTAGGTGAATTTTTCGTGAAGGTAGGAGAGAATCCTTCTATTGTAATGTACTATTTCGTTGCAATCCCAGCTATTGCATTATTGATGTGGTTGTGGACAAAAGATGAGGGCCACAAATCGCCATGGATATATATTTATAGTTTGCTCATTTATCTAGTTTGCATTCCTGGAATTTTTGCTGTTACACTTAGCATTTATCTTTTCTTTTTCGAACGAAAGAGCATTTTTGACACAGACGTCTATCTACAAATTTTACCACTTTTAAGCATGGCTGTAACCTTGTGGTTAATCAAGCTAAATGTAGAATTTAATGAGATTCCTGGGTTCAAACGAATATCATCATTGATGTTGGTGATTACCGTGGTCATGTCCCTATTGTTGATACTAGAGAAAACCCACATAATCGCATTTACCTTCATCCCCTTCCAATACGTACTCTTTATTTTGATTGCCATTTTTGCTACAGTTTACTTTGGGTCTAAGAGGGTGTTTAAGTAAGAGTTCGGATATTATAATTAAGGAAAATTTATAGAAGCAAAGATTGACCTTTAAGTTTCTATACAAAAAAAGAGAAACCGTTTTTGATTTCTCTTTTTTTATAAGCCTTACGGCAAATGTGGGTACAGCTTATTCAGGAGTACCGTCATTTATCCATGCTGTAATTTTATCAATATTACATTGTGGCATTTTTGAAGTACCTACTGGATAAGGCATTGGCTTAAATGTAGCTTCGTGATTGATTGCTCCAAGTATTCTTCCAAATTCTACAAAGGCAACTGCATTATCATAACTAGTCAAACTTCCAATTGTTAATGCAGCATCCATATCATGACAGCCAGAAAAAGTACATGTGCTGTCAAAAATTTCTTTGATGTCTGAATTATAGGTCATATTCGTAGTGTCACACATATCCACTGGATCTGGTTCATCATCACACGAGGAAATTGCAATAATTGCAAAAACACCTAATAATCCCATTATAAATTTACTCATACCTGTAATTTTGGTTCAAATATAAAAAATCAAAACTAGCGAATGCCATATAATTGCCTCGACTGTCTTTTCAATCAAAAGTCAATTCTGTAGTAAAACAGAGGCAATCTACCTAATTGAAACTCATCTACGACCGGCCCTTGTGGATGATCTGGAGCAAAGGTCTTTTTCAATATATTCTCTGTATCGTAGATATTAACGACGTCGATCGCAATTTCGTGAGTAATTTTCTTAGAATTTATTTTATAAGCCAATTTTATGTCTTGTCTAAAGTAAGGTCGAAACTTAATGGTGTTTACTGTTTCATCCTGATAAATTACATCCTGTTCGAGTAAGGATTGATTTAAATCAACTTCTCCATACCATCCACCGCCGACGTTTGTAATCTTAGTTCTTAGATTAAAACTCAATCCTTTTTTGGATACCCACTCTTTCGCTATCAATCCATTAACTGCATATCAACCATTAAAGGAAGATTTACGCCAAACGTCTTCAAGCATTTTGTACTTAGAATGAAAAAGGGAACTCGTCACTAAAAAATAGTATCCCTTCGTGAAGAATTTTTCTACAGTCAACTCAATACCATAATTTCTTCCGTTTCCTCCAATCGTAAGTTCTTCTGGAAAAAATCTAGTAAAGCCTGCACCAGAATTTATCAATGAAAATGAACTGCCTGAGGCAGCTACAGGAAGGTCGTATAAATGCTGATAATAAACTTCTGCTTTCAATCTACTGACTGCCCCAAGCAATTTGTCATACGAGCCTAAACATGCATGCTTTTTACCAAACCGATATTGTCAATATTTTGTGCAATTGGCCTACCATCATTATCTTCCTCTGATACTTAGTAATACAAGAAAGGAGCCTGGGTTTGTGAGTGCAAACCAAGCCCTAAACCTAACTTCTGTTTGTCGCCTAGTTTATAAGATAAGCCTAACCTTGGTTCGAAAGGAGAGAGGCTTTTATCATTGATTCCAAAATACAAGGCAGTTGCCCCCGCAACCATAGATAGTTTTTCATCGAATCAAAATTTGGCTTGAAAAAAAGGTTGAACCAGTGGTACTTATTCCTTTGCGTCCCATCTTTTTCTCCAATCACTAAACCCAATGGTTGGCGGCTCTGATAAACCGATGGAAATGGATTTTCCCCGATCTTGAAAATCTACACCAAACAGGTCAACATTAAGACCCATTTTTAAACTTGTTTTTTTACTTAGCTTTTTTACATAATTCAAATAGCCTGAAAATTTGTTTTCATTGAATGTATAATCAAGAATTGGAATTTTATCATTGACCACAACTTTCCATCAATTACCGATCGATCAATATATTCATGGTATGCAGTCACACTTGAGTGGGAGGCAGCTACGGTAGCTTTGAAATAAGAACTTTCATCTAGAGGTTGAGAGTAACTCAGCCCAATCATTCCCATCTGGCTTCCAAAATATCGATCTCTATCATTGGATCCATAGATAAGCGTTTCCGTGCTAGGTGCCTCTTCATCGCTAATTAGTATATCGATATCACATACACCACCGATACCAAATAAAGTAACATTTCCACTGTTTTTTCTTGGGAAATTTACTCTAACAGATGCATTCTGATACTTTGGGATTGCGTCTGTACCAACTTCAATTCCCGAGCCTGTAAACAATTGTAGTTCTGAACATCTGTAGGTAGCAAGGTAGGAGGATTTTGATGATTTGGACAAAGGACCTTCTGCCAATTATTCTGTTTCCAAAAAACCAAGTTGGCCACTAAATTCATGATTCTCATAAATGCCGTTTCTCATTCTCAAGTCGAAAACACCAGCTATGCCATTGGCGAATTCGGCAGGGAATACACCAGAGAAAAAATCAGAATTTTTTAAAAATTTTTTGTTTAAAATTGTGACAGAACCACCTCCTGTGCCTGGGATTGTAAAGTGATTTGGATTTGGGATATCGACACCATCCAATCTCCATAGCACACCAGCAGGAGTATTCCCTCTTATCACAACATCATTTCTGGAATCATCAGCACCTTGCACACCGGCAAAGTTTGATGCCATCCTTGCGGGTTCCCCTCGACTTCCAGCATATCTATTTGTTTCTTGGACTGAAAATTCTCTTCCACTTACGGTGGCCATTTCATTGGCAACATCGCCATTTCTTCTTGCAGAGATAACAACCTCTTGAATTTCTACAACAGATTCTTCCATCTCAATTTTGAGGATGGATTCTTTTCCTGAATTGATAATGATGTCAGATAGTATAACATTTTCATAACCGAGATAGCTAAACTTTATATTTTGCCTTCTAATAGGTACAGTTGAAATTTTAAAAGACCCATCAAGGTCTGAACTAGTGCCCAGCGTTCCTGAATCACCAATCATAACGTTTACTCCTATCAAAGGGAACTGTGATTCATTATCTACTAAAACTCCTCTAACATTTTAGAAAGATTGGGCATGTAGCAAAAATCCACTCAATAGCATTAAAACATGGAAGCTTTGTTTTATTGACTTAGTCCTATTTTTGATTGTAATTAATTTATCTCAACTCCTTCCTAAGTATTTTACCAACATTACTTTTAGGTAAATCTTTCATGAAGTCTACTACCTTAGGTACTTTATAGCCAGTCATGTTTTGTCTGCAATATTCAATCAATTCTTTTTCGGTTAGTGACTTGTCTTTCTTCACGACACAAACCCTAACTACCTCACCAGATTTATCATCTGGTTTTCCTACAGCTGCAACCTCAGACACTTTTGGATGAGCAACAATAACTTCTTCTATTTCATTTGGATAGACATTAAATCCAGATACAAGAATCATATCTTTTTTGCGATCTACTATTCTTAGATATCCATTTTCCATCATGGTTGCAATGTCACCAGTATGGAGCCAACCATCAACAATTGTTTTAGCAGTTTCTTCTGGTTGTTTGTAATAACCTCGCATGACTTGTGGACCTTTTACCAAGAGTTCGCCAACACTATTAAACTCTTTGAGCTCTACACCATTGTCATCAATAATTTTGACGTCAGTGGACGGTACTGGCAATCCAATTGTACCAAGGATAGCTGTTCCATCGATTGGGTTTACTGAAACGACGGGAGAAGATTCAGTCATTCCGTAACCTTCAGTAAGTGTGACGCCAGTTACTTTTTTCCACTCTTCAGCAACAGAGACTTGTACTGCCATTCCACCTCCGACAGTTACTTTCAGGTGGGAGAAATCTAAATCTCTGAACTTGTCGTTGTTGAGTAAGGCATTGAATAAGGTATTTATGCCTGTCATGATGGTTATGTTGTTCTTTTTAAACTCCTTTGCAACAGATTTTAGATCTCTTGGATTGGTAACCATGACTGTAGTACATCCCAATGCCATCAATGCTAAAGAATTTAGTGAGAAAGCAAAAATGTGATACATGGGCAATGGAGAAAGTGCAATTTCATTTTCTTCACTTATGGTTCCTTTCATCCAATGCTTCATTTGCAGCATGTTTGAAACCATATTTTTATTGGTAAGCATTGCTCCTTTAGATACGCCAGTTGTACCTCCTGTATATTGATGAAGAATGACATCATCTGGCCTACCTGTCATTTGCGGAAGCTCAAATTTCTTGCCTTCAGAAAGTGCTGTCTTGAAATTGACTGTATTTTTTAAATTATATTTAGGAACTCCTCGTTTTATATATTTTATTACAAAATTGATAAAGGCTCCTTTGATAAATCCAAGCATTTCACCGATGGAGGTTGTGATGACAATATTTATATCTAATTTATCAATAATCTTTTCAAGATTGTGGGCAAAATTTTCTGCGATAACTATTGCTTCTACATCACTATCCTTAAACTGATGTTCCATTTCTCTTGGGGTGTACAGCGGATTTGTATTGACCACAATAAGACCTGCCTTCAATGCACCAAACAAGGCAATTGGGTATTGAAGCAAGTTTGGCATCATTAGGGCGATTTTATCACCAGGTTTTAGACCTCTAGATGCTAGATACCCAGCAAACTGAGTACTCAACTTATCTAGCTCACCATATTTTAGTTTTTTGCCAAAATTCTCATAGGCTACGCGCTTTTTATATTTGTCAAATGACTCAAGAACAAACTCCAAAAGAGTCGAATATTCATCGGGATTTATGTTTGCGGGCACGCCAGCAGGGTAATTTGGCAACCAGGTTTTATTTTCCATTTCTACTATTTCTATTGTTTAGACTTAAACAATAATAGATAATTTTAAAAATCTTTAGTAATGCAGAATCAAAATATGTCGATTTAGAATAGGCAGAAGTAAATTAAGTGCCTGATTATTAGGGTTTAAGCAGCATTTTATCGATAAAATGTTTAATTTCGCGCTCTATTATTTTTTAACCACTCATGGTAACATCTACCTGACTGCAGGATAGCATTTATCATGATACAAACCTGATTCTCACTATGTCAGACGACAAGAATCCTGTAGAAGACGGCAAACCCGTAGAAAAAGCCGCACCAGAAGTTCAAGAAACTGTTACTGAAACCACCGTAACTGAAACTGCAACAGCCGTTGCAACAGAAGCGAAGGCAGAAGAAGCTCCAGTGAAAGATCCTAAAGATACTTGGGATGATGAAACAACAAGAGGCGCTCACGACGATTTCGACTGGTCCATATCAAACAGAAACACAGTACACTACACAGAGGATGAGCGAGAAGCTCAACTTAAAAACTACGATGAAACATTTGGTAAATTAACCGAATTTGAAATCGTACAAGGGAAAGTATCCTCAATCAATGGTGGAGACGTAATCCTAGATATTAACTATAAAGCTGATGGACTAGTGCCACTCTCTGAATTTAGAGGAATGGATACTGAGTTGAAAGTTGGTGACATGGTAGATGTTTACGTTGAAAACAAAGAGGATGAAAAAGGTCACCTTGTGCTTTCAAGAAGAAAAGCGAAATTGCTTAGAGCTTGGGAAATGTTGGTTGACTCTTATGAGAATGGTACAATTATAACAGGTATCATTATTTCAAAAACAAAAGGTGGATTAATTGTAGACGCTGGAGGATTGGAAACATTCTTACCGGGATCACAAATTGATATCAAGCCAATTACTGATTACGATTCTTACGTTGGTAAAACAATGGAATTCAAAGTTGTTAAGATCAATGAGAAAATTAAGAATGCAGTAGTATCTCACAAAGCACTTATTGAAAGCGATCTTGCTGAACAAAGAGAAGCAATTATCGTAGGTCTTGAAAAAGGTCAAGTTCTAGAAGGTGTTGTTAAGAACATCACAGACTTTGGTGCATTTATGGACTTAGGAGGTGTTGATGGTCTACTTTATATCACAGATATTTCATGGGGTAGAATCAATCACCCAGAAGAGATTCTGGAATTGAACCAGAAATTGAACGTTGTTGTATTGGACTTTGATGAAGACAAGAAAAGAATTTCATTGGGTCTTAAGCAATTGCAGCCGCATCCATGGGATGTATTGCCTGCAGATGTAAACATCGGCTCAATAGTAAAAGGAAAGATTGTAAACATAGAGGACTATGGAGCATTCTTAGAAATCATTCCAGGAGTAGAAGGTTTGATTCACGTGTCAGAAGTATCTTGGAGTTCACAACCAGTAAACGCAAGAGAATACTTTACACTTGGTCAGGAGTTCGATTCAAAAGTTGTGACTATTGATAGAGATGAAAGAAAAATGTCTCTTAGTATTAAGCAACTTAGTAAAGATCCATGGGAGGATATTGCGACTAAATTCCCTATCGATTCTAAGCACACAGGTGAGGTTAAGAACTTAACTCCATACGGTGTATTTGTAGAATTGGATTCAGGAATTGGAGGAATGGTTCACATTTCTGATCTGAGTTGGATAAAGAGATTCTCTCACCCTTCAGAGTTTACGAAAGTAGGAGAGAAAATCGATGTTCAGATTCTTGAAGTTGACATGAATAGCAGAAAACTTTCTTTGGGTCATAAGCAATTGGAAGAAAATCCATGGGATACATTTGAAAAAGTATTCCCAGTTGGATCATACCATGAAGCGACTATCTTGAAGAAAGATGACAGAGGTGCAATTGTACAGATGCCATACGGTCTTGAAGCATTTGCTCCTGCAAAACACTTGAAGAAAGAAGATAACAGCATGGCAAAAGTTGAGGAGACTTTAACTATGAAAGTTATTGAATTTAATAGAGATGATAAAAGAATCATCGTTTCTCACTTAAGATATCTTGATGATATCAGAAGAGAGGCAGAAGGTGAAGTTATCGAGAAGGAAGAAAAGCAAAAGAAAGATACTAGGAAGCAAGTGAATAAAGCTCAATCAAAAGTTGAGATGACAACACTTGGTGAGCTTGAAGCATTTTCACAATTGAAGGCTCAATTGTCTGGAGAAGATGCACCAGCTCCTGAGCCAGTAAAAGAAGAGCCGGCAAAAGAAGCAGAGCCAGTTGTTGAAGCAGCAGCAGAACCAGTTGCCGAAACTCCAGCTGAAGAAGCACCGGCAGAAGAAGCTCCAGCAGCAGAAGCTGTTGCTGAAAAAACACCAGCAGCAAGTGATTCAGCTGATGATCTAAAGAAGATTGAAGGTGTAGGTCCAAAAATTGCAGAAATTTTAGCAAACGGAGGACTTGAAACTTTTGCAAAAGTAGCAGCAGCTGAGGTAGACACCATCAAGGCTTTACTAGAAGAAGCAGGAAGCAGATACAAAATGCACGACCCAACAACATGGCCAAAGCAAGCAGAACTTGCCGCAGCTGGAAAATGGGATGAGCTACAGAAATGGCAAGATGAATTGGACGGAGGGAGATAATCTTTTTGTTCACAAAAATAATGGGTAGATCCTCTGGATCTGCCCTTTTTTTTTGCTCATGACCAGCCTGTCGTGTATGGGGGACTCGCTAGGCTGACGAGCGTTCCTTCGTCGCGACGGACACGCCTTTGGCTAAGGAGAGCTCGTGCCTCGCGTGGGACTTGCTTCATAGGAGTTCACTTCGTTCACTTTGTGTTCTAGAGAAAGACATACAAACTAAGATTATGTCAGTGTCCGAGCAAAGCGAGCTCCAACCCACAAGTCTTACCTCTCCAGCGAGTGAAACGAGCGTGTCTCGAGTCCGTAAGCGACCAAAGGGAGAGATCATTCAAAAACTTTGCAAAAGCAAAGTCTTTGAACAAAGGGCATATGAATTTGTTAAATATCTTTAATTTACCATCGAATGGCAAATACCATAAGCATAATAGGTTCTGGGTACTCAAGTATGGTCGCAGCATGTTGTCTTGCTGATAAGGGTCTTGATGTGACCGTATATGAAAAAAACGAGATGGCTGGAGGCCGTGCTAGCCAATTTCAGAAGCAAGGCTTTACCTTTGATATGGGGCCATCATGGTATTGGATGCCAGAAGTTTTTGAAAATTTTTTCAAACGCTTTGGAAAGAGCAGTTCTGATTATTATGAGTTGGTGCAACTCGATCCAGGATATCAGGTTTTCTTCGAAAATGAGGAAAGTATAGCCATCCCTGCAGATAAGAAATCCTTACTCGAATTGTTTGAATCAATAGAGAAAGGTTCTGCAGAAAAGTTAGAAAAATTCCTAGCAGAAGCGGAATATAAATATAGAGTCGGCATTGATGAATATGTCTGGAAACCAGGCAAATCCATCATGGAATTTGTTGATTTGAAAGTTCTAAAAAGTTTTATGAAATTGCAGATGTTGTCATCTGTTTCCTCAAGTGTGAAGTCACTGTTTAAGGATAAGCGCTTACAGCAAATATTAGAATTTCCTGTTTTGTTTTTGGGATCTATGCCAAATAGAATACCGGCACTTTATACCTTGATGAATCATGCTGATTTGACACTAGGAACTTGGTATCCAAAAGGTGGAATGTATGAGGTGTCAAAAGCGATGTATACTTTAGCTTTGTCACTTGGTGTAAAGTTTAAATTTAATTGTGAGATTGATGGGGTAGAAATTACGAATCGAAAGATTACAGCCGTCAATTCTGGATCTGAAAATTTCATATCTGATTTTGTAATTGCAGGAGCAGATTATCATCACTTTGATAGAGAAGTTCTTCCAACCAAATATTCCAATTACTCAGAAACGTATTGGGATAAAAGAGAAATGGCACCTTCTTCTTTGTTGTTCTTTTTAGGATTCAACAAAAAGATAGATGGACTTGAACATCACAATCTTTTCTTTGATAGTAGTTTTGACACTCATGTAAATGAGATTTACGAATCTCCACAATGGCCAAGTAAACCATTATTCTATATCTGCGCCCCTTCCAAAACTGATAATAAAATCGCTCCAGAGGGATATGAAAATGTATTTGCTTTAATTCCTCTTGCTCCAGGACTAAAAGAGGACAAAAGCCTTCACGAGAAATATTTAAATGAAATTCTAAGTAGGATAGAACAAAAAACTGGAAGCAAAATAAAAGAAAACTTAATTTATAATAATAGCTTTAGTGTCAGTGATTTTGAATCTAGATATAATGCTTTCAAAGGCAATGCGTATGGTCTAGCAAATACGCTTAGACAAACAGCAATTTTAAAACCTAAATACTATAATAAAAACTTAGACAATCTCTATTATACTGGCCAGCTAACGGTGCCTGGCCCAGGTATGCCACCTGCTATTATTTCAGGACAACTGGTAGCAGACCAATTTTTGAAAAACACCAAGCTTAAGACTTATGGACGCGCTTTACACAAAGACCTCGAAAGAGTGTAGTAAGTTAATTACTAATAGATATAGCACCTCGTTTTCTATGGGGATTAGGTTATTCCATAAGAAATTTAGAATGCCTATCTACAGTATTTATGGCTTTGTTAGATTTGCCGATGAAATAGTTGATACATTTCACGAAAGTGATAAAAGATATCTTTTAGAAAAATTCAAGAAAGATACTTACGAAGCTATAGATCAAAAAATAAGTTTAAATCCAGTTTTGCATTCTTTTCAAGAAGTTGTCAATAAGTATAACATAGATTTAGAATTGATAGAGGCTTTTTTGGTAAGTATGGAAATGGATCTCGATAATTCTGTCTATACTCCTGCATTATATAATGAATATATTTACGGAAGTGCAGAGGTTGTAGGCCTAATGTGTCTCAAGATTTTTTGCGCAAAAAATGAAGTTCAATACAATGCACTAAAGGATGATGCAAAATCATTAGGCTCAGCATTTCAAAAAATAAATTTTCTTCGCGATATAAAATCCGATTACAACGAGCGAGGTCGTGTTTACTTTCCCAATGTTGATTATAATATGTTCTCTGAGCAAGACAAATTAGAAATCGAAAAGGACATTTCTAATGATTTTGATAATGGTCTAAGGGGAATACGTAGCTTACCTACCGGCGCGAGATTTGGAGTGTATCTCGCATACATATATTACGTCAATCTCTTCAACAAAATCAAAGGTGCCCCAGTTGAAGTAGTCAAAGAAAAGCGAATTAGAGTTAAAAACAGAAAAAAGATATATTTGCTCGCTAAATCCGCAGTAAAATCAAGGCTCAATTTAATATAAATCTCACGACATTCTATTTGCATCTATTTGTTTAAATTTAGACCTATATTAACTTGAGAGGCCTAAAACATGATATTTTAGTATCTGCAAGAGTCTTGCTTTCATAAAACAAATATAAGATGTCGACTATAAAATCAAAAGACAGCAAAGACCCGCCGAAAAAAGTACAAGAATACATTGATAGAGATATCAGTTGGTTGTCTTTTAATGAACGTGTATTGCAAGAAGCTGAGGACAAGTTGAACCCACTCATGGAGCGGCTAAAATTTCTGGCAATCTATTCATCAAATCTTGAGGAGTTTTATGAAGTTAGGGTAGCGAGGCAAAAATTTTCGCTTAGCGAAAAAGGAAATAAGCCAAACAAATTTGGAGTAAGACCATCAGAAGTATTAGAGACCATAGCTCTAAAAGTGGATCAACAGCAGACAAAATTTGGAGCTATATTCAAAAAAGTGGCAAAGGGCTTATCGAAAAAAGGAGTTTCTCTTTTTAGCCCTAAGAATAAAAAGCATAGAAAATTTGCCCTGAAGTGTTTTAAGAAAATTCAAAACGAGTTGGACTTACAAGCACTCCCGAAGAATAAAGATTTTTTCCTAGAAAATAAAACGGTGTATCTATATGTTGCTACAGAAAAGAAAGGCTATCGTAGATATCATCTTGTCAAAGTCGATTATAAAAAATTTGGAAGATTTTTTTCCAAGAAAATTGGAAAGAAGCAAGTCGTTATCCAACTTGATGATGTCATTAGAGAAGGCTTAAAGGAGGAAGTTTTTCCTTCAGATTTTCAAGGTGCTTATGCAGTTAAAATTTCTAGAGATGCAGAACTTTATCTTGAAGATGAAGATAATGATATGAGCGTCAGAGAAAAAATTGAATCATCTTTAGGTAAGCGAGAAACAGGAGAAGCATCAAGGCTATTGTTTGATGAAAATATTCCATTTAAGAGTTTGAATGTTCTTATGAAACGAGCAGATCTTCCTATCTCAAGTTTAACACCTGGTGGATACTATCACAACTTTTATGAGTTTTTTAGTTTTCCAGAATTACTTAATGGAGAAGAATCATTTGACAAGCTAGAAATGCTAAGATCAAAGCAGATAAAAAAGTCTTCAGTTCTCGACTCTGTGCATAAGCAAGATGTTTTTCTCTCTTTTCCTTATCAGGATTATAGTTACATTGTTAAGGCTATCGAAGAAGCGGCGAAACATAAAGATGTTGAACAAATTAATATTACGCTCTACAGAGTGGCTTCTGATTCTGCAATTTGTTCTGCTCTAGAACAAGCTGCTAAATCGGGAAAAAAGGTAATCGTTTTTACAGAATTGAAAGCAAGATTCGATGAAGAATCAAACATATATTGGAATGATCGACTTAAAGCTGCTGGAGCTAAAGTTTATGATTATCTAAAGGGATTGAAAGTACATGCGAAAGTGTTTCAAATCATATTTTCTAAAAAATCAAAATTGCCATCAATCGCACATTTGGGTACCGGTAATTTTAATGAGAAAAATGCAAAAATATATGCCGATCACTCATTGCTTACCTCTGATCCAGAATTAAATGAAGAAACAGTTGAGCTTTTTAAGTTTTTAACCTCTGAATCTGATTCATTTAAAACAACGAAATTATTGACTTCCCCCAAAGGAATAAGAGATGGTTTTAATAGGAGAATAGATCGTGAAATATTGCATGCAAAATCTGGTGCCAAAGGCTATGTCCTAATCAAAATAAATAGCCTTGAGGACCCTAAAGTTATTTCTAAATTCTATGAAGCTAGTCAAGCTGGAGTAAAAATTGATCTTATTGTTAGAGGAATTTGTTGTCTAAAACCTGAAGTAAAAGGACTTAGTGAAAATATAAAGGTGATTAGCATTGTAGATCGCTACCTAGAACATGCTAGATGTTATTACTTCCACAATGATGGAGATTCAGAACTGTATTGTTCATCAGCAGATTTTATGAGTAGAAATCTCGACAAAAGAGTAGAGGTGGCATTCCCTATTTTAGAAAGTAAGCATAAGAAATTCTTATACGAATTTATGCAAATTCAACTATCGGATAATGTCAAAGGAAGACTTTTGGATGCACCGCTAAATAATTATTATAGCAAGGGTATAAAAGATACCTCGGTTAGAAGTCAATATGCTGTCCGAGATTTAATAACAGAAATGAAAATGTAAAATTCCTTTTGACCATTAAGGAATATTTACTTGATTAAATAAGCAATGAAAAAAACAAAACGAATAGCATTTTTAATGTTAATCTTGATGAGCTCGACGTTGTCAATTACAATTGCCCAAAACCAAATATCTCATCGAGTTTATCTTTTTGGAAATTATGCTGATATCATAGATGTCAATTTTTTTAATCGTCAGTTAAAGGCCGAGTTGGAATCAACCACCTCTGAATTCACTTTGATTCTAAATGGTGATATGGTCAATGTCGAAATAGAAAAAAAAGATAAGACCAATCTTAAATACATATTTGAATTAATTGATTTAGTTGAAGAATTTCCGAAAGGGAAATTGATTTTATTACCAGGCGATAGAGATTGGAACAATGGAAATAGAGGAGGGGAGAAAAGTTTGGAAAATTTGGAGGAGCAGGTAAGAGATTATATCAAAGACAATGATTATGAAAGATCAAAATGGGCAGTAAAAGATGGATGTCCTGGTCCAAAAGTCTATGATAAATATGAGACACTTGCAATCATAGCTATAAGTACTCAATGGTGGAATCATGATTACGATAAGCCTCGTCCTTCAGATGGATTGTGCAAAGCAATAACACAAGAAAACTTAAGTGAAGAACTTGAAGATGCAGTAGAAGACAATCTTGATAAAAATGTATTGATTGTAGGGCATCATCCAATCTACTCTTTGGGTAACTATGGAGGCTATTTTTCAGTCATTGATCATTTTAAACCGTTTCCGATTCTTGGGAGTTTTCTTAAAGCATTTCATACAAATATTGGAGGAAAAAAGGATTTGGTAAATGAAAACTTAGCAGGTTATATATCAAACATGGATAACTTGCTTTATTTTCATAATAATATTATCTATGCTTCTTCACATGAGCGAAACCAACAAATAAATCGCCGTGACCGCAACGTGCTCATCAATAGTGGTGCTCCTGCAGATGCTGATTATGTGACCAAAAATGAAAGTAGTTTACTAAGTAGGAGTGAGTCTGGAATTATATCCATAGACTACTTTGAAGACGGGAAAGTAAATTCCAATTTCCTAAAACTAACAAAGGATGGATTTCAATCAGATGATAAACAGGAGTTATTCAGTTCTGCTTGTAATGGTTCTTTAGATGAGGAAAGTCATCCCTACGAAGCCTTAATACCATGTGTCTCAAAAGCGAAGCCTGCAGATAAAATGGCTAGTCTATACTCTGAAAACATAAAGGTAATTGCTGGTCCGGAATATGAAGCAAGTCGATTTAAATCAAGGTGGTTGGGGAATCACTATCGGAGCACTTGGACTGCACCTGTTTCTACTCCATACCTAAATTTAGACACAACTTTTGGCGGCCTGAAAATCTTTAAGAAAGGTGGAGGACGCCAAACCACATCATTAAAATTTAAGGCTGATAATGGAGCAGTCTATAGTTTTAGATCAGTCAATAAGGATCCTGCAAAAGCCTTAGGTTATAAATTGCGTAACAGTATCGCTGCAACGGTATTTCGTGATCAAACCTCTGCACAACATCCTTATGGAGCGATGGCAGTTGCACCATTATTAGATAATCTCGACATCTTACATGTAAATCCAGTTCTGTACAGCCTTCCTGATGATCCAAAGTTGGGAGCTTTTCAAAAACAATACGGGGGCCTTCTAGGTATGCTTGAAGAGAATCCAAGTAAACCTTATACAAGTGGAAAATACTTTGGTGATTCGGACGATATTGTCCATAGTTCGGAATTGTTTGAAGAACTATACAATCACAATAAATATACAGTCATAGAAGAGGAATTTGTCAGAGCTAGACTTTTTGATATACTGGTTGGTGATTGGAGTAAGCATGAGGATAATTGGAAATGGGCAGAATATGATGAACCTAATGGAGTCAAATACTATCGTCCTATACCAAGAGATAGAGATCATGTTTTCTCAAAACAGGATGGCATTCTACCTTGGCTAGCTGATAGAAGATTTCTTGCTGCAAACATCGAAAACTTTGGATACGAATATGGAGATATTAGAAGTTTGACCATGCAAGCTCGTCACATGGATCGATTCTTAATGACTGAATCAGATCGACAAGTATTTATCGATCAAGCTAAATATATTCAAGATAACTTAACAGAAAAAGATATTGAAGCGGCAGTTAGAAATATGCCAGCTGAGACTTACGATTTATCTGGCAAAGAAGTGGAAGAGAAATTGAAAAACAGGTTGAAGACGTTGCAGGATGCCGCCATGACATTTTATGATCTGCTAGCAGAAGAAGTAGAAATTGTTGGTTCTAATAAAGAGGAGACCTTTGAAATAAATTATCTGGATGCAGGGAAAGTAAATGTAAAAATGTACACCAAGAATGGTAAAAATTTACTTTATGATAGAACATTTTTACCAAAAGAAACAGAGGAAATCAGGATATTCGGTTTGGGAGATGATGATAAGTTTTTTATCTATGGTGTTGGAGCTTCTGCTATCAAAGTAAGTACCTTTGGTGGTCCAGGGGATGATAAGTTTAATGACATGGCATCCAATAACAAAACACTTCTATACGACAAAGGCGATGAAACAGAATATGAAATAGCAGGTGCAAGTAAGATTGTAGATTATTGGAATAAAGATATATACGAATACGATTTTTCTAGAATGGCATACCGTCTAACAGTTCCTTTAATATATTTCAATTACAATCGGTTTACTGGATTTGGAACCAACTTAGGTTTCTATGTCAGTTTGAAAGATTACAAAAAAGATGATTATAGTAGTAAGCATTTGGTGCGAGCTGGAATCACAACTGAAAATAATTTTAGTGCTGCTTATACTGGAAGATTTCATCAAGCAATAGGAGAGTGGGATTTTGAAGTTAGTGGATCAATTGCACAAGGCGACTTTGTGAATTTCTTTTATGGCATAGGAAATAGTACGGTGAAAAATGAAAGCTTATTTGATCAAGATTTCTATGAAGCTGTAGTTAATAAGCTAAGATTATCTGTTGGTCTTGTAAGAGATTTTTGGAGTAAAAGTAGTTTTGCTTTTGGTGTGGCAATTGAAGAAAACAAATCTGTAGAAATAGAAAATACTTTTCTTGATGAAAATCGATTCTCAATTTTTGGTGCTAATAATAACTTAACCATACTACCAATAGAATTAATTTTTGATCTAGATTTTCGAGATTCTGGAGGGTTACCTACCAAAGGTACTAGAGCTTTCATCGAATACCATAATGGTACTATCCTTAGCAATGAAAACAATAATTATGGTGTTGCAAAAGGTTCTGTAGAATACTACATGTCAACAAAACAAAAAAGTCCGCTCACCTTTGGAATGAGGTTAGGAGGTGCACTTACTCATGGAGATGTACCATGGTACAAATTACCAACACTAGGCGATAGAAATGGATTAAGGGGATATTTCCAAAACCGTTTTACGGGTGATCGTTCTGCATACGCCAACTTTGAATTACGTTATCAGATTTTTGAAACTATACAAACTTTTATACCATTGAAAGGTGGTGTTAAGGCATTCTATGACAGGGGTCGAGTATTTGAGGAAGGTAGTAATGAAAACAATGAATGGCGAAGTGGTTACGGATTTGGATTTTACATTGTACCCTTAAGTGAGTCTGTAACTATTTCAGTTAGTTTAGGGTTTTCAGATGAAGAATCTATCTATCCGGTGATTGGGATAGGAACACCATTAAGATAAATCAGTTCGATAATCGACACATGAATAAGTTACAAGGAATATACATCAAGAAACTATTCGATCCTTACTTTGAGGCTCCCTTGGAGTTGTGGGATGAATTTTCAAACCAAATGGTCTTTCGTAATTTCAAAAAGAACGAAACCATCAAGGATGTTGACCAAACCGAAAATTATATTGATATAATTATCCAAGGATCAATTGGAGTTTTTCTTTGGACAGACAATAATGCTAAGTGTTTGGATCTGTTCTATGAGGATTACTTTAGTTGCGACTATATGTCCTACATTGAAAATAAGCCAACTGAACTTTTCACAATGTCATTGGAAGCAACAGAAGTTTTTTCTATTTCGAGAAAAAATATAGAGAACCTTTATCACAATAATATCATAGGGTTGAACATTGTCAGAGCTGCCACAGAATCTTTGTTTCTACATAAGCAAAGACAACAGATAAATTTGTTGACTAAGACGGCAGAGGAAAGGTACCAATTAATGATGGAGGAAAGCCCAGAGTTACTTCATCGAACCGCCTCTAAGCACATTGCATCCTACCTAGGCGTTACTCCTGAAAGCCTCAGTAGAATCCGGAGCAAATTTTAATAAGCTACTACTTACCATTACCACATTTGATTAATCTAACTAGTAATGAAATATTGTTCAAGTAGTCTCAGAAAACTTATCATATGATAAGTAAATCGATCTATTTCTAAAACTTATCATACGGTAAGTTTATTTTGAACTTCTCCTCCTTTCTTTGTTGTATGATACTTGCGTAAATGAGTTAAGCTCGTAGAACCAAGTGTTTGTTTTTCATTAACACAAAAAATTAAAAACATGAATCGTAAAACATCAAAAGCATTTGTTGCAGCCTCGTGGGCTGCTATGGCGATAGGTTTAATAGGTTACTTTATAGGACTATTTAGAGCCAACATGGAATTGAATGAGAAAGGGTATTACTTTACCATTATTATGTTTGGATTGTTTGGAGTAGTGTCATTGCAGAAAAGTGTAAGAGACAGAATGGAAGGTCAAAAGGTGACAGATATATATTTCAATATTTGTTGGTTTGCTACTTTATTGTCTATTACTTTACTTGTTATCGGCTTATGGAATGCAAGCTTACTTCCAAGTGAAAAAGGATTTTACGCGTTTGGATTTATCTTATCATTATATGGTGCCATAGCCGTCCAAAAAAATACAAGAGATGATTTGGCGGCAGACATAGAAGAAGATACGACTGAGAAGCAATCAAATTTTCTAGCTTCAGATACTTATTAGAATTAAAAGTAGGGGATGGTGTTTTGATTGAGATAACATCATCCCTTTAAAACTTTAAAGAATGATTTTAAAAAGGGAAGTGTTGGGAGTGATGACATAATCTTTAATTCTTGAATTATACTTGATTGCTGATTGAGAAAATCAAAAACATTTTTCGCCTTATTTCTACTTAATAACCTTGTAAATACTTCTTGACCAGTTAGTCTATTAGTTAGGATTACATTTAAAAATGTACCGTCAAGAACACGATATTTTTTATTAGCAATTTTTTGTGTAGCGCGTGTTGGGTCTTTCCCTTGTGTCAATAATTTAATGATATCATCGGATTGATCTTGCATGCGCTTAAACGCAAAACCACTTGATGCTTTCACCATCCCGCTTGCTGTTCCGATATACATATGATTTGGACCTGAAGAAATAGGGAAAGCAAAATCGGTCATTGGAATCTTATCATACTCTTCTTCCAAAATTGAATAATCTAAAGTTGCATGCTGCTTATCGATGTAATCTTTGATAAGGGTGTCATAGTCCTTGCTCGATATAATATCGTTTGAGAAAATTGCAATCTGGATTAAAGCCTTTGTTTTAGAGTAGGGGAGTACATAAAAAAATCTTGTATCCTGCTTTTGATCAATGCTAAAGTCCATAAACATGGCTTTGCTATCATCAAAGTAATCCTGTTTTGATTCAACGACCCAACCTTTGAAGTGTTGCCAAACAAAATTGGAATCCTCAAAGTCATAATTATTATTAATCCTACTGTCAAAGCAAAAACCTCCAATTACTTCTTTCCCATTTTCCAAACTTACCTTCACGACTTGATCTTCATGTGTAAGCTTGTTGACTCGAGTTTTAATCTGAGTAATTTGGGAGCAGGAATTTATTAGCGGAAGCGTGGCATTATAAAAATCAATACCTCGGATTGTATAAAACTTATAAGGGTTTATGTCTAAAGGGATTTCCTTCTCGGTGCTTTTAAAACTTAGCTCGCCCCAATTTTTAATGGCCCAATCATTATAGAAATTGTCCTCCTTTGACCAATATGACCAAGTACGATCATTTTGGTTTTTTTCTTCTGGCTCTATGAGTAAGATGGATTTGGATTGGAAGTAAGCTTCATTTGATATTCTAAAAGCGAGGCTCAATCCGGCACAGCCACCACCTATTATGATATAATCAAACTTTTCCTTCATGCAACTCTAAGGTATACTATATCCCTAAAAAAATAGAGACCCGACGTTTAAAAAACGCCGAGCCTACTACATAACCTGAACTGTTTTATCTTTACCCCATTTCAGCCACTACTTCTGTTACCTGAGGAACCATTCTTTTTAGCATTCCTTCGATACCTGATTTTAGTGTTACCGATGAAGATGGACATCCGCTGCATGATCCTTGAAGAATCACTGTTACAATTCCTTCTTTGAAGGACTTGAACTCGATGTTTCCGCCGTCCATTTCAACCGCTGGCTTTACATAGGTATTTATCAACTCTTTAATCTTCACTACTAATTCTGCTTCATCACCACTATATTCATGTGCCGATGTTTCTGCCTCTATTTTCGCCTGTGCTTCTGCAAATCCTTCTGCGATGATGGTCTTTGCTTCTTCCACATATTTCTTTATAAACTCTTTTCCACCCAACATCACATCTTCCCACTGGTAGTTGATTTCTTTAGTCAGTGTCACAAAATTATTACAGATATAAACTCCTTTTACGTAAGGAAGCTGGAATAATTCTGTTGCTAAAGGAGACCATTCTTTCGCTAAATCTTCTGTTCTAAAATCTGCGGTACCTCTATATAACATTTTATTTGTGACAAACTTCAGAGACTCTGGGTTGGGAGTCTGCTCTGTATAGATCATCACTGGGCTTTTTGTTGCTGTATCCATTATTCTTAAATTTTATTCTTTAACATCTTCAACACCTCTAAAATAGAATTTGTTTTGAATGTTAAGGCTTATTGCTCAGGTTTTACAGTTAATTCAATATTTAACTCATTTAATTGAGTTTTATCAATCAATGATGGGGCATCAATCATCATATCTTTCCCTGAATTGTTCTTTGGAAAGGCAATGAAATCCCGAATCGAATCTTGTCCATTCATTACAGCACATAATCTGTCAAATCCAAATGCAATTCCTCCATGGGGTGGGGCACCGTATTCAAAAGCTCCCATTAAGAACCCGAATTGATCTTCTGCTTCTTCCTTTGTGAACCCCAATAAATCAAAGTTCTTTTGCTGCAATGCTCTATCGTGAATTCTTATCGAACCTCCTCCTATTTCAGATCCATTGATTACTAAATCATAGGCATCTGCTTTGAGTGATTTCATTGTTTCATGATCACCATTTAACATACGACCAATTTCTTCCGTCTTTGGTGCAGTAAAAGGATGGTGCATTGCATGAAACCGTTCTGATTCTTCATCCCACTCCAATAATGGAAAATCAATAACCCAAAGTGGCTTGTAACCTGTGCCTTCCATCAATCCTAATCTTCTACCCATTTCTAGTCTTAGATCACTCAACTGCTTTTGAGTCTTTTCTGTTTCTCCACTTAATATAAAGACAATATCTCCAGCCTCTGCCCCTAGTTTTTCCTGCCAAGAATTTAGCACTTCGTCACTATAAAATTTTCCAATTGTTGATTTGGTTGTGCCATCGGTATTGTACTTAATATACACCAACCCTTTTGCACCTATCTGAGGTCGCATAACCCAATCGGTCAATTTCTTCAAATCTTTATTTGAATATTCTTCACTTATTCCTTTGGCAGTGATTGCTCCTACATATTCTGCACCATCAAATACTCCGAATCCGTGACCCTTAGCATCGTCCATCAATTCAATCAACTCCATTTCAAACCTAAGGTCCGGCTTATCACTTCCGTACCTTTTGATGGCATCATCGTAGCTCATCAAAGGAAAATTTGGAAGATCTACATCCATCATTTCTTTGAAGAGATATTTAGTAAGACCTTCAAAAGTTTCTAAAATTTGATCTCTAGTTACAAATGACATCTCACAATCTATCTGCGTAAATTCTGGCTGTCTATCTGCTCTAAGGTCTTCATCTCTAAAACACTTTACTATCTGGAAGTATTTATCCATTCCCGCTACCATCAAAATTTGTTTGAAAGTTTGTGGTGACTGGGGTAGGGCATAAAACTGTCCAGGGTTCATTCTACTAGGTACAACAAAATCTCTTGCACCTTCCGGAGTACTTTTTATCAAAACAGGTGTTTCTACTTCAATAAAATCTTCTCCAGACAAATATTTTCTGGTTTCAACTGCAAGCTTGCCTCTGAAAATTAGATTTTCTTGTACAGGCTTCCTTCTGATATCCAGGTATCTGTATTTCATTCTGATATCGTCTCCTCCATCAGATTCATCTTCAATAGTAAACGGTGGTGTTTTTGATTCGTTAAGTATATCTAACTTTTCTACTTTGACTTCTACGTCACCAGTAGGTCTATTTGGATTTTTACTAGATCTTTCGCTCACTGTTCCTGTAACAGTAATTACAAATTCTCTCCCCAAGCTTCTAGCTTTCGTGCATAGTTCTTGGTCATCCTCCATGTTGAATACCAACTGGGTGATGCCATATCTATCCCGTAGGTCCACGAAGGTCATACCTCCGAGATCTCTACTTATTTGAACCCAACCGCTTAGGGTAACACCTTGATTAACATGGTCAATACGTAATTCACCACAATTATGACTTCTGTACATCTAATTTTTAATTTAAGAGCGGCAAATTTAAGGATTAATTAGTTTAACCTTTAGCATCCACTACTTAATTTAAACCAGTATTAATTATGGTTAATTCATTAATGTGATCGATCCAGTCTTCGTTTCCTCTCTTCCAAAATCATCTTGGACAGTCAAAATGTATGTATAAACATTCTGATCAGCCTTTCTGCCTTTAAACATACCATCCCAGCCCAATTCCTCTGCATTAGGTCTCAAGTCATATGCTCTAAAGACAACCTCTCCCCATCTATCAAAAATGAACCATTCTTTTACAAGCTTCACATTTTTGTTTGCGTAGACAGGAACAAGATCATTAAATCCATCTCCGTCTGGAGTAAATACATTTGGAACGAAAACCTTCATTTCTGGAAGAATTTCTACCGGTACGATACACCTTGTTTCAGTGCCACATTCATCAATGGCAATAAATTCAACATCAAATGTGATGTAGTCATTGCAATCATCTATGACTAGACTAGGGTCGTAATCATTAGTTAGTTCTGCTGGCAGTCTGGAAGTTTGTAAATTCACCGAGTTAAGATAATCAGCGATGTAACCTTCAAGATCCTCTTCCAAGCAAGATACTGAAAGTGGGTCTGGACAATCGATATAAATATCATTGAAATCTATAAAAGTAATTTCTGTTTCACAGATAGTTTCATTTCCACAATCATCAGTAGCAATCAATGTCATCATTTCAACATCTCCACAGCCAATATCGTTAACATCAACATCCAACACATAATTTAGCGAGACATTTGATGAGCAGTTATCAAGCAATGAAGTGTTTACAACAATATCATCAATCTGTGATTGTACTGATCCGATTGAAAGATCAATCATTCTTTCATCTTGACAAACTATTTCTGGTGTAATGTTATCTTCAATAGTAATGGTATGTGTACAGCTTAATTGATTTTGACAATCATCTTCTGCCGTAAAGTCAACAGTTACGACTCCACATATTGTTCCTAGATCTGTTGATAAGTTATTCTGAACTGGCAGATCAAATCCCGCAAAATCTTCTGCTGTAACTGAAGCAATCCAATCCATAATTGTTGATTCGTTTGAAGCATCCCCACAACTAAGTGTGATATCTTCTGCACAGTTTATTGTCGGAGTAACATCTACATTGCCTGAGACAGTAGCAGTACAAGTTGCAACTGCACCACAGTTTGATTCAATTTCAAAATTTACTGTACCTGAAATAAACCCACAATCAAACGTGATCGTTTCTGTTCCATAGTCATTTGTAATTGTTAATCCTAAATTACATGGATCAATCACCTGAGCCATTGCTAGCCAAGCTTGAACCTCTGCATCTATATCCGTTACACTCTCATCGAGTAATAAATTTGGAGGACACATTATATCTATATCTGAATCATCAAAAATGTTGATTTTTGCTATACATTCTTCTACGTTTCCGCAAATGTCTGTAGCTGTAAAAGTTACTTCATAATTTCCAGACTCACCACAAGTCAATTCAAAATCAACATCGCCGTAATTATTCGTTATAAATGCAATACCGCATGCATCTTCAGCAGTTACAGAGTTTAACCAAGCTTCAATAGCAGGCATATCTTCACCACAAGTAAGATTCAAGTCAGTAGGGCAGTTTATAGTCGGTGCTTGTAAATCTTCTATTATTATTTGTGAGGCACAGTTTACACTCTGTCCACAGTTGTCGATTCCTGAAAAAGTAATATCTGTTGTTCCACAAACTGTCTCAACAATATTAAAGTTATGTTCTAAAGGAATATCCATTCCTTCATGATCCATTGCTGTTGCTGTTTCTAACCATGCAAGAACAAAATCTTCGTTGCCTTCATCTCCACATTGCAATACCAAAGGATTTGGACAGTCAATTGTTGCTCCAATACTTTGTGATGCTAATATTTGAGCACTACAAGATTTTTCAACACCACAATTATTGGTGGCCGTGAATGTTACCAATATGGAAAGGTAATCACACTCAACTTCTAATTGTGAAGGATCAAAATCATTGCTTACATTATAATCTACATCGTAACACGGATCATCAGTGGTTGCTAATTCCAACCAAGTATTAACGGTTGTCAATAAGTTGGGGTCATCCAAGTCTACTTGAAGATCAGATGGACACAAAACTTGAAATGCGTTGGGATCTAATACAGTTAGCAATGCTTGTGTGAAACTAAAATTCCCGCATTCATCAGTAGCGGTAAAAGTAACTACAACTTCACCAGACATTCCACAATCAGGCATAAAAGCTGCATAATCATTAGTCCATGTTACTTCATTACCAGAACATATATCTGTTGCAGTTGCGCCACCATTATTGTTCAACCAATCATTTAATAAATTCATATCCATACCACAATCCATGAGTAAATCTTGAGAAGGGTTAAGAATTCCTGGAGTGGTAGTATCTGTAATTGTAATTGTAGCTGTTGTTATTCCGATATTTCCACAATCATCAGTATATGTAAAATCAACTACCGTAGATCCAGTATCTGCACAATCTGTCTTCTCATCTCCTGGTAGGTAATTATGCGACCATACTATGTCACAACCGCTTGTAGAGGCACCGCCATTGATGGCAAGCCATGTCGCAATGTCTAAAACATTTTGCGCTGGATCACATTCTAAGTACAATCCGCTTGCTTCAACTTCTAGGACAGGAGCTAAAAAGTTCAATACAAAAATAGGTTGAGTACATACGTATTCAGTCCCATTTTGATCAATAACATAGGTCCTATTTATTTTAAGTGTATCATTTACACAATCTGTCGGATTATTAAGTGGAGTATCTGTCGCAGATACAACAGCCTCATAACAGTTTGCATTTATTTCTAAAATACCTTGAGCTACCAACGAATCCAAATCTGAATATCCATTGGTAATTCCATCTGTATATATAGAATCGATAGGAGGGACTTGTCCAATACAATCAATCACCAATGGTGGATTGTTACATATAAAGTCAAATGTGCAACATTCTTCTACAAAGAAGGTCGTGTCTTTTACACACCCAAGCCTATCTTCCACAAAGACAGTATAATTACCTTCCACAATATTCTCTATTTGGAAAGGTATCATACTATTAAAGGAACTAGTCGAGTAAGTTCCTCCTCCAGGAAGGTCATAAGTTAAGGTGTACTCTGCAGTTCCTCCAGATACAGACATAGTAAAATCAGCAGAATTTGCCCCCGCCTGGCAGGCGAATTCAAAATCTACAATTTCTAAATCTGGTGCATCCGGAATCTGTGTAGTTGTTACTAAAGTACAGGTAATATCATTTACATCTCTTACGATGATTAGATAATCGTCTACACCTAAGCTATCAAAAAGGACTTCAGTTTGCCAAGTAGCTCCCAAATCAATGGAAAATTCTAGCTCTGATGGTCCGCTAATGACATTCATTGTAATAGTTCCGTTCATTAAGTCGCAGTAAGCTCCAGTAATATCTGGATCGCCTAGGACAATGTCATTGACATTGGGAACCTCTAAATCGGGAAGTGTAGTATCATCAATATTGGCTTCTGCTCCAAACATTGGAGTAATCAGTGTAAATAATGACAATAGTACCACTTGTAAAACAGTCAGGGATGGTAACATTGTAATTCTCGTTTTTATAGTCACTAATAAGACAACTATAAAAAGAGCTTCCCCTATACCCCTACGCGTACTTTCTACACATTAAAAAAAAGCTAATTAATAAAGCCCAATTTTGGACCTATTTAAGATTTTAAAAGGGTCTATTTTATTGACTTTATTGCCTTTTCAAGGACAAAATGTAAGGTACTTTACATTTGTTAATAATTGGGAAAATTACTTTCTAGAGAGCGTCATTTTAGCTCCATTCATTTCCGTAATTACACTAATTGATTTCACCAAACTATTAGAACCTTGTTTGTCAAACCACATTGTTTGTGTAGCTGATTTTCCGTCTAAAGAGCTTAGTTCTGCTTTAAAGCTATCATAAATATTTGACCCTGACGTCAATTTTTCAGAAGAAATTACTTCAAACTGATAGTTTTTTATAGAGTGTGTGTTAGAATCATATGTCCTGATAATCGTTTTGTATCCTTCCATTAGTGGTAAACTACTAAGTGTAACCGCTAGGCCCGGACCGTCATCAAAAATAGTTTTATCAAGCGGTTTATCTATTTTCGTTTCTTTTCCTTGCAAAATCATATTACCAGAAACCTTCTGATCTGTAAATGAAAGTTTTAAAGAAAGAGGTCCTTGATTTATGGATCTATCTATAGCAGTCATACTCCTTTTATCCAATCGACTTATATCTGTTCCTTCTCCCTTAGGCGACTTGGCAAAATCACTCACTACTATAACATCCCCTTCGATTTTGACCTCTCTTTTCATTTCAGATAGCAATTGTTTTGGCCCCAGCTCAATAAGCATTTCATATTCAATAAGTCCTTCTGCCGGTATTTTCGTAGGCCTTGGAAGGCTAGTACTAGCCATTAGTTCTGTCATGTCCGCTTGTAGCGTAACCGAATTGATATCTACAGTATTGTTTCTTACAATCTTTGCAATATTAGCGGGCACTTCCTCTTGGTATCTACCTCCTAGATGTGTCGCAAGAAATTTTTCTGCCACAGAAAGGAAAGCTATGTTGTTATCAGGATTTGCAAAACCATGACCCTCATCCAAAAAGTTCATATACTCGACTGGTAGCCCTAAATCTCTCATAGCTACTACGATCTGGTCAGATTCTGCTGTCTTTACGCGTGGATCATTGTTTCCTTGAGCAACCAAAAGTGGTACCTTGATATTTTGCGCATGAAAAAATGGTGATTGCCTTCTCATCTGTTCTTTTCCCTCTGCTGTTGATGGATCCCCCATACGTGTATGGAATACTTTTCTAAACGATTCCCAATATGCCGGAATGGTTTCCAACAAGGTAAATAAATTTGATGGCCCAACTATTGAGACTCCTGCTGCATACACATCGGGCGTAAATGTAAGACCAGCCAATGTCGCATAGCCTCCATAAGATCCTCCCATGATTCCAATCCTATTTGGATTGGCATATCCTTTCTTAATGAGAAATTCTGCACCCGCCGTCAGATCATCTTGCATCAGTTCACCCCATTCATTATTTCCCGCATTTAAGAATGCCTTTCCAAATCCAGTTGAGCCTCTAAAATTTGGTTGCAAAACGGCATATCCTCTATTTGCAAGAAATTGTGCTAGGGAATTATAGCCCCAATTGTCTCTTGCCCATGGTCCTCCATGAGGAAGTATTATACTGGGAAGAAATTCTGGCGTTACTCCTTTTGGTAAAGTCAAATAAGCAGAAATTTCCAATCCGTCTGAAGATTTATATCTGACTGGTGTCATCTCAGCAAGTTGCTCAGTTGGCAGATCTGGACGAGGTCTGTATAAGAACTCAATATCTTTATCCTCTCTTCTAAAAAGATAGGCAGCCCCAGGGTCGGTATCAGAATTGACATACATAATCCACATTCCTTCATTGTCTGTCATCGAAGTGATGCTACATTCTGCATTTGGAAATTCCTTGGCAAAAAAGTTGTAATCCGCTTGAAAGGTTTTATCCTTCCAGTAGATTCTTTCTTTGTCTCCTGTATATTGTGTTGAAATTATTTCATCAGTTATATCTGAAAACAAAGCACTTCCAAAATCCACATGTTTGTTTGGATCAGATTCAATTACTGTAAAGGCGTCAGTTGTAAGGTTTAGATAACCAAGTGCAGTTAAGTCTGCATCTCCCTTATTGCTTACAAAGTAAAATTTGTTTTTCTCTTTTGCTCCTCGAATTGGGTAACAACTTTCATCTACAGTACAGCTAAAACACTTTATAAAATTATCGCCCAATTTTTTATAAATGATGGTTCCGCCGTCTGCATCCGATGAGCTTGCAAGTGTCAATTCATCATCAACATCAAAATAAAAACCAGTAAAATTTTCTGTATTCTTAAAGATTAATCTTCTTTCTCCAGTTGCAATATTTATTTCATACAGATCATGCCAAGCCGGATCTCTATCATTGAGTCCTACATACATGATTTCTTTATTTGATTTTGGCACGGCCATTATGTCGGCACGTACACCCTTAAGGTCAGTTATATTTCGTGCTTTTGGGACACCTGTCTTACTATCGATTTCCCCATCAGGATCTACTGCATAAACCTGAAAATTTTCATCTCCGCCTTTGTCTTGTACGTACAATAGATGACTTTCATCCCTGCTCCAAAAATATCCTCTGATAGGTCTATCTTTATCAGCAGTCACAGGAATTGCGGCATCGAAACTATCATATCTACTTTTTACCCAGATATTTCTTACTCCTTTATAGGGTTTGATAAATGAAATGAATTTTCCAGTAGGACTTAACTTTGCAGAAGAAATTTCTGGATTGCCAAAAAATATTTCTCTATCTATTAGAGGTGGTAAACCATCCTGTGCTGTCATAGTTGAAAAACTTATTAACGCGAAAAATAATGCGATTTGTGAGTTGAAAATTTTCATTGTTGATAAAGGTAGTGTTGTAAGTTAAGGATGTCAACTGAATTTAAAACTTATTTTCAGGTTCAATATTTACGTAAGTATAAAAGAGTCTTGGTCCTTGTGGAATGGGAGTTTTTCTCTGATTTTCATCAAATGTTTTTTATTAATTGAAGCATAGATGATTTTCTCTTTGCCGGGGTTACTGCCCGCTTGTTCGTTTCCCAATGAATCAATAACCACCGAGGCTCCCGAATAATCTATACCGCTACCATCTGTACCAACCCTGTTCACACCTACGCAATAACTTTGGTTTTCTATGGCTCTAGATTTAAGAAGGGTAGACCAAGCATTAACTCTAGCCACAGGCCAGCTCGCTACATAAATAATAAGATCGTAATCTTCTTCAGTATTTGGAATGCGGCGACTCCATACAGGGAACCTAAGATCATAACAAACTTGTAAGTTTATTTTCCAGTCCTTGTAAGTGATGATTTGCTTTTTAGTACCTGCAGAATAATTTTCATCTTCACCGGCCATGGCAAAAAGATGTTTTTTATCATAGCACTTTATCTCGCCATTTGGTTCTGCCCACAAAAATCGATTGAATATTTTATCACCTTCTTTGATGATCGCACTTCCACAAATTACAGAAGATTTTTGCTTTGCCAAGTTGAGTATCCACTGGCAAGTTTTCTGACCCATCTCTTCTGCAAACTCAAGAGCGTTGTTTGTAAAGCCAGTTGTAAACATTTCCGGAAGGATGATGATGTCACTTGATGATATAGAACTTATTTTTTCCTCAAACATCGAAAGATTCCTGTCAATGTCTTCCCAATATATGTCGGACTGTACCAGACTAAGTTTTAATTCATTGGATAGCTCCATTTAAATTAGTTGTGGTATTTTCTTATTTTTTCAAGCATAGCTTCTTCAGGAACTCGCTGACCTTCATATTCTTTCATCAATGCAGTAAGCTCATCTACAAGCCTAGATCTAAACCCGAGCTTGAATCCAAACTCCTTGACCATTTTGATTTCTTCACCAGAAACCTGAGAGTCGATTTTTATCAAAAACAAAAGGTAGTATAAGATGGTCATCCGTTGCATTTCATTTTCAGGAATTTCCATGTCATAGTCGTTAAAATTCTTCTCAATTTCTTCAACTTTATGAAGGTCAATTCCAAGTTCGCCAGCTACATAGATTATATAGTTTCTTTCTATTTTTCCTGTGCCGTTATCTTCATTACTTAATTTGAACAATAAAGCAATTAAATTTTGACTCAGTTCAAAATCAGATTCAAATGGATGCATACTTTCAAATAATTATTTAAAAAATGGGTAAACTACTATGTTGTAATTTACCCATTTTATTTATTTTTTAAAGGCTTCTAATATAAGTCTATCCAATTTGTCCCATCGAAGTATCTGAATCCTGGCTTGGAATCTTCGCGATTGCTGCCATCGTCAAGATATATTTTAGATGAATTTGGGTTTGTAGGTAATTCATTAGTCATTTGGAGGGAAAATATTCCATCATTTCCAGGCTCTCCATTAATGCCATAACCGTCTTGACCTGGAAATCCTATTGGTCCTGGATTGCCTGCAGGTCCAACATCTCCAACTGATGGTCCTGCTGGACCCGGATCACCTGCTGGCCCAGCTGGTCCTCCATAACCTTGAGGTCCTATTTCTCCCTCTGGTCCAATAGCTCCTTCAGAACCACTAAGGCCTTGTGGGCCTTCGGGTCCAGGATCTCCAACTTCTCCTTCTGGCCCAATAGGACCAACCACTCCTTTAGGACCTTTGGCACCCTGTGATCCTTGCATGCCCTGGGGACCAGCTGGTCCTGTCGGTCCTGGTGGTCCTGGTGGTCCCGGTTGTCCCGCAGGACAAATAGGTCCGATTTGTCCTGCAGGACCAGTTGGCCCTTCTGGACCTGCAACTCCAGCTGGGCCGTCTGGACCTGTTGGGCCTTGCGGTCCATCAAAGCCTTTTACACCATCAAGTGCAGTTTCAGCTGCCAATGTATATGGAACAGCTAATAATTCTGCTGTACTAATATGCTTATAATCCTCTCCACCAATTACATCCATCTCTACTTTAACATAATGTCTATTTTCTTCCCAACGTATTGATTTAAAATCTTGAGTTTGGTTGTTACCTGTTCCAATCAATATTCTAAAATGTCCTTTATCTGAACTTGAAGTATTGTGTGTTTCAGAATAGGCAGTTACACCCGATGGGTTAGAAACAATGATTGATGTTTTCAAGGAAATATTCTGATTGACAAGAACTTCATTATTTCCATCCATTGCGATACCTTGAAAGGTAAGCGCTTGTGGAACTTGTGCAAAAAGAGCAAGTCCAACAAACATGATTATGATTGTGTTTATAATTTTCATAGTTCTTAATTTGAAATTTTTATATCGATCCATTCAGTTCCTGCCCAAAATCTAAATCCTGGTTTTCCATCTTCTCGATTTGTCCCATTATCCAAATATATATTTTGATCTACACTGGGAGTAGGTGCTACATCAGTCATTACAAATCTAGTAAAGCCATCTGGTCCTTTAGCTCCCTGTGGTCCCTGAGGGCCACTTGCCCCTGGAGGTCCTTGAGCACCATCTTCTCCCGGAGGACCAGTAGGTCCACCAGCTGGCCCTGGAGGACCTACTGGTCCTTTTGGTCCTGGCATTCCATTTGGTGCCATATCTCCTCTTTCTCCTCGTGCTCCTGGCGGTCCATCAAATCCAATTGGTCCTGACGGTCCGACAGGGCCTGTCATTCCCGATGGTCCTTTATCTCCTCTTATCCCTTGTAGACCGGTTTGTCCTTGGCCCCCTGTTGGACCTGTAGCTCCTTGAATTCCAGCTTGACCTGGATCACCAGCTGGTCCTTCTGGTCCTATTGATCCATCTATTGGAAAGCAAGCAATTCCGATTTGACCTTGAGATCCCGGATCACCATGAAGTCCTGGGTCACCCATTTCGCCTTCAGGTCCAATTGGACCAGCCTCTCCAACTAATCCTTGGGGTTGATTGGTTGAGTTTTGGGATACCAATGCATATGGCACTGATTGAAATTGTATTGTTCCGGTATCTAAATAATCTTCCCCACCTTCAATATCTAATCCTACATTTAAATAATAGCTGTCAACACTCCAGACAATGTCTTGAAATACACCTTGTAAGATTTCTCCACGTCCTATTTCAGCTGAGAAATGCCCTACTGAACTTGTTTCAACATTATGTTTTTCTGAGTAAACAATTTGTCCTGCAATCGCTCCTCTGCTGATGGTAAAACGCAAGCCAATGTTTTGATTGTTTAGCGAAAGAGAGTTAGCATCTAAAGCAATTCCTTGGTAGCTAAATGCTTGCGGTACATTTTGACTTTTTCCTTCAATAGTTGAGATAAGAAAAAGACAAAAAAATAGAATTTTATATAAATTATTTTTCACTGTTCTAATTTTAAAGGTCAATCCAATTTGTTCCATTCCAATATCTAAAACCAACTTCTCCATCTGCTCTGTTTGTACCATCATCTAGATACACCCTGTCTTCAATTGGGTCAATAGGTGCTTCACTTAATAACTCCTGGATTAATTTTCCTTGAACTCCAGCTGCACCTGGAAAGCTTTGTCCAGACACTCCTGGTGGTCCCATCGGTCCATCTGGCCCTTGTGGTCCTGCGGGTCCTGGGGAACCCAGCGGCCCCTCCGGTCCTTCTGGTCCTTCTGGGCCTATACCATCAATCCCAGGTTCACCTTTTGCTCCAATTGGTCCAGTAGGTCCTGCAATACCCTGATCTCCTGTCATCCCTTCTAGTCCATTTGGTCCTGTAGCTCCAGATGGTCCTTGTTGTCCTGTATCTCCAGAATCACCCACTTCTCCAGAAAATCCTGCTTCTCCCGCAGGTCCTGTAGGTCCTGTAGGTCCTTGGGGACCCGAAGGTCCTGATGGTCCTATTGGTCCTTGTGGCCCTTGAGGTCCAATTGGACCTGGAGAACCTTGCTCACCTTTTTCTCCCATTGGTCCTTTTTGACCCTGAAGCCCAGCTGGTCCGGCATCTCCTTGAGGCCCATATTTTGCTTCATTGGTATAGATAGAATAGGGAACAGAATAAAATTGATCTGCTCCAATATATTCATAAGCTGATCCACCATTAGGATCAAGTTCGATTCTTAAAAAATGATCAGAATCCAACCAAGCTATTGTAGAAAAGTCAACAGACGGATTTTCTCCATCGCCTATTGATAGCGCAAAAAATCCAAAGTCATCTGTGGTAACTCGATGTGTTTCTAAATACGTAATAATTCCATTGGCTGATTCCTCAGCAATAGAAAATTGTATTGAAATATCTTGATTCTTTATGATTTCTCCATCTAGTTGAGCCACACCTTGGTATCGTATTAATTGAGGTGCTTGGCCAAACAAGTTCAGAGAGAGAAATAAGAATAATATTGTTATTAATCTTTGCATTGTCCCAATGATTTATTGTTTGATTATTGAATACGTACCTATACTATTTTCTTCATTGTAGAGTTGTAGAAAATATGTCCCAGGCACCAAATTTGATAGATCAATTTTTTGAAAAGTACTTTCAAAATCTGTAGTTGCCATCCGTTGTCCCATTGTGTTAGAAAGCACAGCCTTATAATTACCATTAGCTTCTATTAATTCCAAATTAAGTTCATAGCTTGCTGGGTTAGGGAAGACCTTAAGTGTAGATAATAATAGATCTTCTGTATCACTTGTCCCCGACTCAATGGCGACTTGCAAAAAGCCTTGAGCTAAAACTAGATCCCCATCACCAATTACTGTATTAATAGGTTCACCTATAGCAAAGTATAATCCTCCGTCCGGACCCATGGCAGATTTACCTAGAGTGGAAATATTATAAGAGCCAATAGATTGGGAGGAAGCCCCAGTAGCAAATAGCACCAAGACAAAAAGTAGAAAGTTTTTCATATTTTGAATTTAATTAAAATCGGAACTTTGCCTTGAAATTAAAGTTTAAACAATTCACTAATTAATATATAATTGAATTAATAAATTTATTTAGTGAAATAAGTTCAAAGCTTATAATTGTTGGATATTGCAGTAAAATCAAAACGCCAACATTTAATTTTTGATGCCTCAAATTGAAAAGAAATATGAAAAAGAAAATTTTATTGGGATTACTGGCTCTTCTTATAATTGCCCAATTTTTTAGAATTGATAAGACCAACCCTCCAGTTATAGCGGAAAATGATATTTTAAATCTTACGAATGCACCAGAAGATATAAGTTCTTTGATGAAGTCGGCCTGTTATGATTGCCATTCAAATGAAACAAAATATCCGTGGTACATGGATATTGCTCCAATATCTTGGTGGACCAAAGACCATGTCAACAGTGCTCGTGGATCTTTAAATTTTTCTGATTGGATCAATTATCCTGCCGGTGCTAAAAAACATAAGTTAGAAGAATCTGCGCTAAAGGTGCGCAAAAAATGGATGCCTATTACTACTTATTTATTGATGCATCCCGAGGCTAGAATATCTGAAGAGGATAGGGAGAAGCTAGCAATGTGGTTTGAATCACAGATTTAAAAAAAGCCAGGAGAGCAATTCGCTTCCTGGCTTTTTTTTATTTAATTTTTTCGATTTTCTTAGTAAAGCTTTCTCCAGAACTTGCGCAGACAAACTTGAAAATATACATTCCAGAATCATAGTCTGAAACATCCAGTTGTGTCACAAAAGAATCAAGTTTTTGCTGGTTGATCAATTTTCCATTTACATTAAATATTGACATCTCATATTGAGTATCATTGGTCAATTCGATGGTTAATATTTCAGCGACAGGATTTGGAAATATAGCAATTGAGTCTTCAATCTTATTGTCAGGATTTTCTTCCTGCTCTTGATTGTTGTAATCAAATAGTGGAAGTAAAAGCCCTCTTTGGATATAACTGTCAATTATCTGTTCAGCATTTGTTTTACTCCAAACTTTTCCAAAGGGCTTGGATTTTTTTGTTCTCATTTTTTGACCTTCCAAGCCATTTATCATAGTACTTTCAAATTCTGCTCCGAAAGCCTGATTATACTCATTACAAATTAGTGATGCCTCATCTTCGTGCATAGATTTTTGATGATTAGCATTGTTTGTGTGTCCTATGGTGTGGACACATGCTTGAGCAAATTGAACCAGATATTTGTCTGATAGAGATATCGTATTGTTCTTCTTGATGCTTACAGTCATAAACTCACCTGGGTCGTTGCAGTAAATCTGAGCCGCACCACCAAAAGGTATATCTAATTCCGAATCCATCAAATTGACAACAGTATTAATGTTATGTTCTACTGCTAACTCCCTGACCAATTTGTTTAGTTGAGTTTCACCATTTCTTTCATCTGGATCAGAAAACACAAGGTATCCCACTACATCAAAAATATAGGATAGATCATCTGGGTATTCTTCTATTATTATTTCCTCAACAATAGGCATATGAGACCATTCCAAAAAATCACTTTTATTGGCCTCAGCCAATTCAACTAAATGGAGATTCATTGCCAATTTTAATTTCTCTACTTGTAGATCATTTATAATATCTGCATGATTGGTAAGTAGTAAGATCCTAAGATTGGTCGTTTTCCATTGTTTGACGGTTCTTTGAGATGATACTGATTTCTCGGCATACCATTTTTGTGCATCTGTTGTTTGTAACAAATTGGTATAGTGATTAACATCATCAGCACAGAGAAAAGGAAAATTACAAGTAATAGCTCCTCCTTGATGTTGAAGAGAATTTGATGTTGAACATTGAGCTTGCATAACATCTAATTGAGATATTATAGCAAGACAAAGCAAAAACATATTGGATAATCTTTTCATTCGTTATTTGTTTTTGAATCATTATAAAATCATGATCCAAAATTAACCAAGGAAAAGGACTTTCTTCTAACAAGACGAGTTAATAATTACATAAAGCTTATGTTATAGCAATTGACAAGTTATTCTGCAATTGTATAAGCTTTTGTGTTAACCTTCTTTTCAATAGGGAATTCTTTTACTGATTCATCACCATAGTAACATCCAGACTTTTTAGAGCTTGAACATGAGATGATCAATGTAGAAACGCAAATCATTGCGATACCGGTTAAAATTCTATTGTTGTTCATAATAAATGATTTTTGTGTTAAATGATTGTTCTATATGTAGTAATGGTTTTTTTAGCAAAACGTGACCGCAAAATCTCATAATTAAATGTTAAGTCGTGTTGAATGCAAGAAATTGGTCTTAAAAAGACAAATGAGAGGGATTAAAAACTAGTTTCCTGCCGGTTGTAGTTTGAATTAGCTATTTTGTTAATTCAAAATTAAAACACGATGAGAATAAAATTTACACTCTTTTTACTCTTGATGTTGAGCTACCAACAAGGTAATACACAGCTTGCAGACAACAGTATAGCCCCAGATTTTACAGTTACAGACCTTAATGGAGAAGAACATACTTTGTATGATATCCTAGCAGAAGGCAAAACGGTCATCATGGATGTATTTGCTACCTGGTGTGGACCATGTTGGTCTTACCATCAAACACATGTGCTTGCAGATATATATGAAGAATTTGGCCCCGATGGTGCCGATGACATGTTTGTGATGGCGATTGAAGCTGATGGAAGCACAAATGAGGCTTGTATGTATGGATCAAATGGATGCAATGATTCAACATTTGGCGATTGGACAGATGGAGTTCCTTACCCAGTCGTCAATAATCACCTAATTAACAGCTTGTACAAAATTAATTACTTTCCAACTCTTTATATCATCTATCCAAATAGGATCGTAAGAGAGATGGGGCAATTAACATACGACGAGATACTTGAGGAAAGAGAAGATATTCCAAGTCTATCAGCAGGCATCAACCCTGAAGTTTTGGAATTTAAAGGAAAAAATGGTGCAACCTGTAACCCACTTTGGCCAGCAGCTCCTTTTTTCCTAGTTTCAAATATGGGAGAAGAAACCATTAATTCTTGTGACATTAATGTCTATCAGAATGGAGAATTAATTTATGAAGCGCAATTGGATGAGCCAGCTGCTCCATTTGCACCAATAGCAGAAATACAAATTAGTCCTGCCTTAATTTCAGAAAACACAAAATTTGAATTAAAGCTTGAAAATATTAATGGCGACGCAGCACAAAGCTTTATAAGCACATCTGAAATAAATTTTATTACCAATAGTGCAATTTATATTACTGCACAAACAGATGGCAACAGTTCATCTGATAACAATCGTTATGAAATCGTAAATGCTGATGGTGATGTAGTTCATGAAGGATCGTTTGCAGAAAATAATGCTACGATAGAAAGAGTACACTTTATTGCTGAAGCTGGGTGTTATGATTTTAGAGTTTATGACAATACAGGAGATGGCGTTGATGGAGAGATTAGAGTGGTAGATGGAGAAGGCAATTTGGTATATTTAAATGAGGCGGCCTTTTCGCTTGATGAAAATGATTTTAATATTGCTAGTGTAAGTTCAGTAAGCAGTACACTAAATAATAATTTAATGGCAATTACGCCAAACCCGTTTGTAGATGTGCTTCAATTAGAAATTGATTCTAGATCAGATAAACTGGATGTATGTGTTGTAAATGTATTTGGTCAAATTATTGCGCACAAAATTGTAGGGAGTGAATCTAATGTAAGTTTTGATTCTAGCAACTGGACGGAAGGAATTTATTTTGTTACCGTACAGGATGAAAACACTAAGATTACCAAGCAGGTAGTAAAGAATTAGTTTAGATTTTAAAAGTATATAATTATAAATAAAAAAAGAGCTCAGCTAATTTAGCTGAGCTCTTTTTTTATTTTGAAACTTAAGTTCTTTGCCTATCTAACCGGCGGTCAGTTCTTAAGTCTTTTAATCTAAAGTCTTTCTTAAAATGCGTAGCCAATTCTAAGGCCTGTAGCCAATCCACTTCCGTAAAGGAAGTCAAGTACAGTGACAGTATCAGGGTCAATATTGTCATTTGAAAACCAAGGAGATTTATTGAGGTTACTAGAATAGCCTAAGTGGAAGCCAATGACAAATCCGCCATCTCCCATAAATTCGAAACCTACAATTCCTTGTGCAAATGTAGAAGCTTCTATATCAACAAAGTAATCATCAGAACCATCCACACTTGTAATTAAAACATCTTCTACATTGCTTAAAGATCTAAAAATTCCTGCACCAACATACGGGGTGAATTTCTTATCTAAAAACAAATATCTACCTCTTACTCCAGTTTTGACTCCTCCAAAACCAAGACCAATTCCTGCGTCAATTGCAACATTTTTTGTTGCATAATAAGAAGCTGAAAGCCCTAATCCAGTCATGCTTTTTAATCCACTATCCGAAACGATTGCAATTTGCCTATCATTTCTAGGATTAAAAGATTGTGGAGCTTTTGTTTTTTGTGATTTGGTTGATTGTTCTGTTGGAGCGGGAGTCCGTTCTCTTGTTTTTGTTCCTTTTTTGCCTCTCTGTGCATTCATATTGAGACATAGTGCAACAACAGCTAGGAAAGTTAAGAATGATTTTTTCATGTTATTTAAGTTTATGTGTTTTATAACTAGTTATTTCTGATATTATTATAGGTCGCATTAAAAAAGAGACCAATCTAGGTTTGGTCTCTTTATATATATAATTCTATTCGATTTAAAATGCATAGCCAAGATTAAGGCCAATAGATATTCCTGATCCATATACTCTGTCAAGTCCATTTATGATGTTGTCTGCAACATCAAAAGTTAAGTCGTTAAACATAAATTCAGTATCCCAACTGTCATTAAGTCTAGCTCGGTAGCCGATGGTAAAGCCAACTACAAAACCTTGATCTGCCATGTATTCAAAACCAGTTAAAAATTGAGCGGCAATTGTACGCTTGAGTTCTAAGTTTATGTTAGCAGTAAAACCATCATACATTTGACCGTCAATTTCAAATGGTTCAACTACTTGGGTATGATTGGTTTCGAATGTTCCATTTGATATGTTGAGTCCTAGACCTATGATTGGAGAAAAATTCTTATCTGAAAGTAAATATCTTCCTCTAACGCCGCCTCGAAGGCCTTGTGTACTTAATCCAAATCCGGCATCTACAGCAAATTGAGGAGCAACATAAAAAGAGCCAATTATACCAGTCCCTACCGTGGTTTTCCAACCACCTTCAGAAGTTATTGCCATTTTCCTTTCGACTCTTGGGTTATTTGTAGAAGTTTTAGTTGATCTAGATGTTTGAGCACTTGCCATAGTGGATAAGGCTAACATTGAGATAAGAACAAAGATGAAGTTTTTCATAGGTCAGCGTTTAGTTGTTTAATGAAGCATTAGTCAAATTAATACGAAAGATCTTTAAAATGTTATTAAACAAGCGTTAAAGAGCCAAGTTAAAGCTTATAGTTATATTAATTGTGTCAAAATTACTGAAATTAAGGTAGGTATTATAATTATTTATATGTGATAGATTTGGCTTGTGGGCGTGCTATAAAAACAAAGCAGAAATTAATGACAACATGTATAATAGAAAAGCCTCGGCGTAATGCCGAGGCTTTAAAGTTGACCCACTAGGACTCGAACCTAGAATGACGATACCAAAAACCGTAGTGTTACCATTACACCATGGGTCAATCGGTCTGCAAATTTATAATAAAATTTACTCTTGTGAAACAGATATGACTAATCTTTTCGCAATTGATAGATTGCTGGAAGATGCCGACCTTTATAATCCCAGTCAAGTCCGTAGCCAATTACAAAGGCATCATCGATTTCTTTACCACAATATTTAATATGTAAATCCTTGTGCTTAAGCGAATTCGGCTTACTTAACAAAGCACAAATCTCTATAGAATTGGGGGAACTTGATTGCAATTTCTTGTTATAGTGATGCAGTGTGACACCTGTATCAACAATATCTTCAATAATTAAAATATTGCGATTTTGAATATCTACATCAAGATCTAGGTGATGTGTAATTTCTCCCGATGATTCCATTCCCTGATAGGAAGATAATTTGACGAATCTGAATTGATGCTCAAAGGAAAATTGTCTTACAAGATCAGCGGCAAACATAAAAGCTCCATCGAGAACTGCAACAACAATTGGGTTCTTTTCTTTGTATTCTTCGTTGATTTTTTGACCCATGCTTTTGACAAGCTGTTGGATATCCTTTCCACTCAATAATTCATCAAAGTCTTTTCCATTTAATCTTACACTTTCCATTTATAATCCAAATTGATCAAGTAAATAAACCAATGATGTCATGGCTGCTGCACCTAGTTCCAATTCTCTTTTATTGACCATTCCGATATGGTCATTCTTTGTGTGGTGCAAATCAAAATACCTTTGTGGATCAGGTCGGAGTCCAATCAATAAACCACCTTGAGATTTGAGTGGTCCTATATCTGCTCCACCACCACCAGCTTTTAGATGTAAATCGTATGGATCAAGAAATTTTTCAAAAGATTGGAAGCTACTAAGATATGGCTTAAACACATCATCTTTTGCCGAACACCCAAAGCCTCTTGGCGTAAAACCTCCTAAGTCTGACTCAATAGCTGCAAGGTGAAATTCTTTGTTTTTATTGGAGGCTTTAGCATAGGCTTTTCCGCCCGCGAGACCATTTTCTTCATTCATAAACATAACGCATCGCAGCGTTCGTTTGGGTTTATATCCTAAAGCAATTAAAGTCTCAAATACTTGGATGGAATGCATGCATCCTGCTCCGTCATCATGAGCTCCACCAGCAAGATCCCAGCTGTCAAGATGGCCACCCACCAAGATTATTTCATCTGGAAATTCGCTGCCTCTTATTTCGGCAACAACATTGTGTGAAAGCTTGTCTTCTTCCATACCACAATCAGCTGATAAACGAGCCATGACAGATTTGCCTTGAGTGATCAATGCACTTAAAGATTCTGCATCCTGTGTACTGATGGCTATCCCTGGAATTTTTATGCCATCCTCATCATAAACTGTAACACCTGTATGGGGAACATCATCAATCAAGGTAGTCATAGAGCGAACCAACACTGCCTTGGCGCCAAATCTAGCAGCCATTGCTGGTCCTCGCGATCTCTGATCTACAGCGCCCCCATAAGCTCGACCAGTGTGTATTTGAGTTGGATCCAAAGGGCGATTAAAAAATACAATCTTATCCTTTATCATTTCTTCTCCAAGAGTAGCAAGTGTATCTAGGCCATATACTTCTATGATTTCAGCATCCCAAAATGCACCTTCAGTACCAATGCTGTTTCCAAGTGAAGTAGCATTGAGAGAAATGAAATCTTTGTTGTTGGTGCTTATTTCTACTGTAGCCTCTTTTCTCCTTACCCAATGAGGTACCATACATTCTTGTTTCCAAACTGAATCAACTCCAAGATTTTTCAGTTCGGAATAGGTCCAATCAACTGCTGTCTCGGCATTTTCTGAACCGGTAAGTCTACCTCCTATATCTTCTGAAAGATGGGTCAATCTGTTGTAAACTTCTGCTTTTGTAAGACTGTAATCATAAATTTTTTTGATAAAGAATGCTTGCTCATCCTCTTGAGCTATTAAGGAGCCAGTTGTGAGCCAGAATGTGGCCAGAAATAGCGAAAATTTAAAAAAAGGTGTAGAAAGCATTGATTTTGTTTTAAAAGTTAGAGTTTTTAGCTAAATTGGCTTATTGTTATTTGTACAATAAGTGTAGAAATAACATCATTTGGTTAAGTAGGAGGTAATGTATTGTTGTTTACATTACCTCTTTTTTATTATTGTAGGTCATATAATGCTCAATGTGCTAGGCATTTAGTGTAACTTTATATCAAATGAACGTCTAAAATTTAGAAACCCCAAAATAAATAAGAATTACATTGATTAACTTATTGTACCCAATGCTTACACGGGATATTCCAAGTACTATGTCTGATGAAGATGTAATAAAAGAATATTTGGCTACTCAGAATTCTGCCTACTTTGATATTCTGTACAAGAGGTATTCTGGTAAAATTTTCGGTAAGTGCATTTCTCTATTAAAAGAGGAGGCAAAGGCTGCAGATGCGACGCAAGAAGTTTTCATGAAAATTCTAATAAATCTTTCAAAATTTAGTGGGAAAAGCAAGTTTTCTACCTGGATTTACTCGATTACATACAATTTTTGTATTGATATGATAAGGAGAGAAAAGAAAGATCCGAGCCTTTTGGTTGATGATATTGAAACCAAATATGATAAAGAGGATGATGTAGAGGACATTTACTTACTAGAAATGAAGGTAAAAAGACTTAAAATTATTCTTGAAGAAATACCTGTAATGGACAAATCCATTCTTCTGATGAAGTACCAGGATGATATGTCTATAAAAGAGATTTCTGAGATTACGCAGAAAAGTGAGAGTGCTGTCAAGATGAAAATTAAGAGAGCAAAGCAAAAATTTAGAAAAACGTATAAAGAAATATACAAAGAAGATTAAGAGGACAGATGAATAATAGTTTCAAAGAATTAGAAAAATTACATCTCGAGCAATTTGAGAAAAAATCGCCTGATATTAAAAATAAGATAGAAGGTGAGACATCTTCATATAAATTTATTGGAGATGTGTTAGATTTGTATTTTAATAAAGTTATGGGTGTTTTTGTTGCTATGACTGGTGGCGAGGTCGATGCGCAAAATAACCCCGATAAACCAAACTCCAACCCCACCGATTAATCTATTTAATCACTAAAAAACCAATATGAATTTACAGCTGAATCTCAAAGGCATGTTTGAAGAACTAGCTTCAAGCTTTGCATCAGGTTTACCTAGAGTGTTTGGAGCGATTGTCATTATTATTATAGGTATAATTATCGCAAGGATCTTAAGGAGGGTCATAAAAAAACTATTAGAGTCGATAGGTGTTGACAAGTTAGGTGAAAAGCTCAATGAGATTGAAATGATCAGCAAAGCTGATATGGAAATTAAGTTTAGCAGCATTTTAGCTAAAATTGTGTACTACATTGTGTTGCTATTCTTTTTAATGGCTGCAACTTCGCAACTACAGATGGAAGCAGTATCGCTTTTGGTCCAAAATATTATACAATTTATACCAAATTTGATTGTAGCTGGCATTATTCTCACAATTGGGTTTATATTTGCGGAAATGTTGAAGACGATTGTCCATACAGCGTTAACCTCGTTTGGAATTCCTTCAGCAAAAATGATCTCTTCCTTCTTTTTCTATTTTATCCTTGTCAACATAGTTGTGAGTGCTTTGGCGCAAGCAAATATTAATACAGGATTTTTGGGGCAAAATATTTCAATATTAATTGGAGGTATTGTTTTGGCTTTTAGTATAGGATATGGACTTGCGTCAAAAAGTACAATGGCCAACTTTATTGGCTCAATGTATATGAAGGGAAAGATAAATATTGGAGACAATATAAAAGTGAACGATAATATAGGAAAGGTAATTGGGATGGATAAATCTGCCATAACAATTGAAAAGGAAAGTGGTGGAAGAGTATATATTCCACTTTCAAAAATGACAACGGAATCAATAGAGGTATTATAAATTATTGACTAAACAAACATTAATTAATAACTAATTAAACATTCATGAAACATTTATTACTATCAATTTTGATGGTTTTTAGCATCTCATTTTTATCTGCACAGACAGTTGAAGAGCTAAAATCCATGGTTTCTGATAAGCAGGCTAATCTTGATGCACTTCAAGGTGAGATTGATGCTTTGGCGAAACAAATCGCTGAATTTCCAGGATGGAAAGTAGGAGGTGTAGGTACACTAGGATTTGATTTGATCTCAAATAATGACTGGTATGCATTAGGAACTCCAAATTCAGGAAGTAGTGCTATTAACGTTGGACTTACGGGTTACGCTAATCTTGATCAAGAAAAATACTTCTGGAGAAATGGATTACTTGTTAACGTTTCAAGAGCAAAAACTACTCAAGATAGAACTCTTGAAAATGTAGAAGGAAATACTCTTGTTGCCTTGACCAACGGTCTTGACGTCAGTTCATTATTTGGATATAAGTTAAGTCCAAAATGGGCACTATCAGCTGAAGGAAAATATACTTCTTCATTGCTTGAGTTTATACCAAACGGAGATGGTGCATTAGACGATGAGTATGCTTTTGCATTGAATACTCCAGGTCAAGCAACAGTTAGTGCTGGTCTTACTTGGTTACCAATTACTGATTTGGTTGTAATTTTTCACCCACTAGGTTACCAAAAGAACTGGCCAGGGGAATATATCTCCTCTGCAGGTTGCAAAATAGGAGCTGCATATGCTGCAGAAATTATTCCAGGTGTATCATGGTCATCTAACCTTACAGCATTTGTTCCATATACTGGAGGAGATACTGCAAAGTTAAACGTTCTTGATAGTAGAGTACTACCTATTGAATATGAATTTGCTGATTTGGTAAACTGGGAATGGATCAATGGATTCTCAACTAATCTTTTTAAAGGAATTGGCGTTTCTTTCAACTTAGGTTTGAGAGGAAACAGACAACAAGCTGATGCAGGTAGAATATTAAACCAAAAAGCTGATGTTGATGATGCAACACTTAGAGGTTTAATCTCTGACAACAAACTACAATCTTACTATACTCTTGGTCTTGGATATACTTTCTAAGAAAAAGTAATAGATAAAATAAATTAAGCCACGTTTCATTGAAGCGTGGCTTTTTTAATTTTACTACCTTTAAAAACTTAAGAACCAACCTCAACTCATGAGTGAAAAAAAATTATTCCTTCTAGATGGACATGCTCTTGTTTACAGAGCTTACTTTGCTTTTATAGCCAGGCCATTGATCAATTCCAAAGGAGTCAACACATCTGCAATTTCTGGTTTTACCAGGACTGTTTGGGATATTATTAGACATCAAGGGCCAACTCATATTGCTGTCAGTTTTGATCCAATAGGGAAGACTTTTAGACATCGAGATTATCCTCTATATAAAGCCAATAGAGATGCACAACCAGAGGTAATTGCTGATTCGATTCCTGTGATAAAGAAGATATTGGATGCTATGAATATTCCCGTGGTAACCATTCCAGATTATGAAGCAGATGATGTAATTGGCACCCTTGCAAAACAGGCAGAAAAAGAAGGTTTTACGGTCTATATGGTGACTCCCGATAAAGATTATGCTCAATTAGTGAGCCAGAATATCTACATGTGGAAGCCTGCAAAAGGCGGAAATCCACCTGAAGTTTTGGGTGAAGATGAAATTAAAGAAAAGTGGCAGATCGATAATGTACTGCAAGTAATAGATGTTTTAGGACTGCAAGGAGATAGTGCAGATAATATCCCTGGGATACCTGGAATAGGTGCTAAGACTGCTGTAAAACTATTAGCTATTTACGGAAGTGTTGAAAATCTTATCGCTAGCGCCGAAGAACTTAAGGGCAGGCAGAAAGAAAATGTGATTAACTTTGCTGAGCAAGGTATTTTATCCAAAAAACTCGCTACCATCAAGTTGGATGTACCAATTCAATTTGATGCAAATGCATATAAGGTTGATCCATATAACAAAGAGGAGTTGGTGAATATATTTCAAGATCTAGAATTTCGAACACTGGCGAGACAGGTTTTGGGAGAGCTAGGAGGTAGTCCTGAGAATTCACCTAAGAAAGCAAAGCCATCTTCAATTCAAGGTAATCTGTTTGGAGGCGCTTCCGCAAATGGGGGTACTGCAAAAAAAGGATCAATTGCTTCAGGTGACGGTTACAAAATTGCAAAAAAGAATATTGAAAATTCTAAGCACAAATACCATCTTGTCGATACGTTGGAAGAAATGGAAAAGTTGGCAACCAAACTGGCTAAGGCTAAGACGGTAAGTTTTGATACAGAGACAACGGGCATTGATGCAAATATTGCCGAGTTGGTAGGAATGTCATTTTCTATCAAACCAGGGGAAGGTTGGTACGTGCCAGTGCCAGAAGATAAAAAGAAGGCCACAGAAATTTGTGCCATTTTCAAACCGATACTCGAAGATGAGAAAATTTTGAAAGTAGGCCAGAATATTAAATACGATATCCTGATGTTGAAGTGGTATGACATTACTGTTGTTGGTCCATACTTTGATACGATGATTGCGCATTATCTGGTAGAGCCAGATCTGAGACATAAGTTGGATTACTTGACAGAGGCATATTTAGATTATGAGATGGTTCCAATCGAAGCTCTGATAGGTAAAAGAGGAAAGAATCAATTGACTATGCGTGATATTGAAATAGCGAAGGTGAGTGATTATGCATGCGAAGATGCAGATCTTACCTTGCAAATGAAAAAGCCTTTGGATAAAATGCTGAGGGAAAAAAAGGTGACGGATGTCTATAAATTAATTGAAGAACCTTTGGTTGATGTATTAGCTGCGATAGAATTTGAAGGCATCAATATGGATGCTGAATTTTTAAATAATTATTCCAAAGTTCTCGAGAAAAGTATAAACAAGAGTAAAAAGTTAATTTTTAAAAAAGCTGGCGTTGAATTCAATATCGCTAGTCCCAAACAAGTCGGACAGGTCTTATTTGAAAAATTGGAAATACCATACCGTTGGAAAAAATCCGCCTCAGGTCAATTCTCTACCAATGTCGATAAATTGAATGAGTTGGCACCGAATCATGAGATCGTAAATGACATCTTGAATTTTAGAAAGCTTGCAAAATTAAAATCTACTTATGTTGATGCACTTCCGTTGATGGTAAATCCAAAAACCAAAAGAGTGCATACCAACTTTAATCAAACAAGAGCAGCAACAGGAAGGTTGAGTTCTGAGAATCCAAATCTTCAAAATATTCCAATTAAAAACCAAGAGGGTAGAGAGATTAGGAAAGCTTTCATTCCAAGAGATAAAGACCATATTTTATTGGCTGCGGATTATTCTCAAATCGAATTGAGATTGATTGCTGAGATATCAAAGGATAAAAAAATGTTGGAGGCATTTCAAAAAGGGTTGGATTTCCATAGAGCTACCGCTGCCCAGATTTATGAAGTTGCTTATGATGATGTCGATGCAGATCAACGACGAAATGCAAAGACAGTAAACTTCTCAATAACCTATGGCGCTGGTGCAACCAATTTGTCGCGCCAACTAGATATTAGCAGAAAGGAAGCTACAGAATTGATCAGCGCTTATTTTGAATCCTATGCTTCTTTGAAAAAGTATATGGATGATACGATTGCATTTGCAAGAGAGCATGGGTATGTACAGACCATGATGGGAAGAAAGAGAGAGCTACGAGATATAAACTCTAGAAATGGTTTGATTCGAAGTAATGCAGAACGAATGGCCATCAATACTCCTGTGCAAGGAACTGCAGCTGACATGATAAAACTGGCGATGATTCAAATACATCAAAAACTTAATGAAGGCAAATTTAAAACCCGAATGGTTTTGCAAGTGCATGATGAATTGGTGTTTGATGTGTACAAGCCTGAGTTGGAAAAAGTCAAGAAAATGGTCAAGAAAGAAATGCAAGATGCGGTGACTGACTTGAAAGTACCGATTATTGTAGAGATGGATACTGGGGAGAATTGGTTGGAAGCTCACTAGTGAAGGCTATGCTTCACGACTCGTTCGCTTTGCCAGTCTGTCGATTAGGCAGTCTCACTAGGGACATGCATCACTTCGCCAGTCTGCCGACAGGCAGGCTCGCTGGAGACTTGGGACACGCAAGGCTTCGCTCGCTGAGGACTGGGTGGTCTGTTAATTTAGCTTTCTTCTATATAATGTAGTTTGGATTTATTGCATCTGGTTTGTCTATCTGCCTTCGGCGAATGAGTTAGACAAGTCTAACGTTCCGAAAGTATTGAGTCTGAGGGAATGGTATTCTTTAACCATTCATTTCAGCAACCCTATCTCTGCACTTTTCACAAATGCCTAGATGAGTAATAATCCTATCCGTATTTGATTCGTTGGATTTTTTACGATAGAGAACGGCATTTCTTAGCTCGGTGTCATTTGGGCATTTTTGATTTCCTATAATTTTTACAACGATGCCTATCACAGAAGCCAAAGTAACTAGAAATAGAATTTCAAACATAATTTAGATTGCTAATTTGTATGCGCTAGACCTTTTAAGCTAGACTTATCTGATAATAGTGTAATCTCACATCTCGCTTCTCACTTCACCCTTCAAGTTCTTACTTCTTCCACTTTATATTACATCCCATGCTTGGTAATTGGGTTTCTGATTGGTCGGTTCCAGCGACTACTGCATCAAGTGATGATCTTAAATCTTTGCCTGTGAGCGGTTTTCCGTTTCCTGGAGATGACTCGTCGAGGCGTCCTCTGTATACAAGATCTTTATTGTTATTGAATACGTAGAAGTCTGGTGTACAAGCTGCGTCGTATTCTTTTGCGGCTGATTGTGACTCATCGTAAAGGTATGGGAAAGGATAGCCAACTTTTTTTGCATGGATGGCCATCTTTTCTGGACTATCATCTGGATAGTTTTCTACATCATTTGAAGATATAGCTACGAAGCCAATTCCTTTTTCTTTATAGTCATTTGCGACAGCTACTATTTCACTATTGACATGAATCACATAAGGGCAGTGATTACAAATAAACATAACTACGGTGCCTTTTTGTCCTGAGATGCTTTCGAAAGATATGTTTTTACCAGAAACAGTATCTGGGAGGTTGAATTCTGGTGCCTTTGTACCTAAGGCAAGCATTGTTGAAGGTGTTAGTGACATATTTTAATTTTTGCAACTTGAAGAAATACCAAGTATATAATTGTCTTTGATGTTAATTTGTTTCGCGACATCTGAACCTTCAAATCCTACAAACATTATATTTTCTAGATGTTGCCTTGCATATTCAGTACAATAGTTGGCAACAGGAGTATAAGACCAGTGCCATTTTTCTTCTTGATATCCGGAGCTTCTATCAGTCCCTAATTTTGTATAGGGTCTACAAAAACCAAACTTTCTTGCATTTGCCGTTAGCCAATCAAATTCTTTTTTTCCTTGGCCTGATTCAAAATAGCTATTGTTAAAGCTGTTTATGTCAATATCGGTTCCCCAATGATGTCTTGAGCTACCAGGCATGGAGCTATATTTTAGTATTGCGATGGCTCTTTCTGTATGATTCTCGTATAACTTGGCTGCGTTTTCTTTTCCTTCTAGAAGAGTTGCGCCAGTCCACTTCCTTTCCCAAATTCCTTTTTGATAGGCAAAGTTTCTAGCGGCAGATTTTATGGTAAGATTGATCTCATCTTTTTTTGCTGCAGCATGCATTACCTTAAAAGACTCATAGGCTCCTTTATGCATGTATCGACCTTCTTGATCAGCATATGCAATATCAATTTTTTGAAAATCGACTCTTCTTGTCGGGTCGAATCTTCCCATGACATAATCAAGATCTAGAAATGCTGGGAATACAGAACTATCAGTATAATCTGGATGATTTTTGATTGGCTTGTTTTGTTTTTTTGATTCTGTAATTGCTTGCTCAACCTTTTCCTTTGGAGGAGTTACTTTGTCGTTAGTGCAAGAAATCAAGAATAAAAAGAAAATGAGATAACAGAAAGATAATTTATTCATGACGTAAAGTTAGGCTAAAGCTGGCCTTCTGCCAAAATAATTATTTTCCTTTATTACTTTAATTACTTCTGGTGGTAGTTTATCTTCCCAATCAGCTTCTCCTGATAATAAGTCATTCATTATAACCCTAGGTTGTATTTTCAGTAATTCTTTGTCAAAACCAAGGATTGGTAGTATCTGCTTGCAATCCAACAAATGTTTATAGAGGAAATGAATGCCCTGCGGTACTGGTAAACTTTCAGCAGTTAATAGATTCCCATCATCATCATAGGCAGGGTAGACATATATAATAATGTTTCTATTGAACAGTTCTCCGAAGGCAACAAGCAATCTTCCGTCTTGATTCAGTTGATATTTTTCGTGGATTATGTGATTCAGTTCTCTAGCTCCAATTAATAATCCTAGGTTTTGGATTTTGTAATCTGAGAGGTAGTTTATCAATTTTTGGTGGTTGTTGCAATCAGAAATAAAAACTTTTTGACCAAGACCGTTAAGCATTTTTGTACGCATTAAGAAATCTTCTTCATCTGTTTTACCATCTACAATAAGATTTTCCAGTGTTATTTCAGTTACCAATCTAGCACGATCACTTTCTACTTCTGGCTGCGACTTAAATTGACGTAAGCCGGACTCAAAAACATCTAGCGTAACCTTTGTTGGAGGACGATAGTGTCCTCTGATTACCATGAGGTGTTTTTTGTAAAGATTTTCTGAGGCATGTGTCATTTCGCCATGTTCATCAAACATTGCAACGCTTGACATTCTATTTCTTACCAAATAGAGAGCAATTAGTCTTTGGTCGAAATCTTTGAAGTCTGGTCCTTTCAGACTTACCATATCAATTTCTATTCTACCTCTTAGATTTTCAATAAGTGAAGCAATAAGATTTTCAGGATTATCAGAGTGATAGTAAGCACTATAAATCATGTTGACTCCCAATATGCCGATGGCTTCTTGTTGGAGATTATTATCATTATCCAACATCTTGGCATGGAGAATAAGGTCATTTGGTTTTCCATCTTCTGATAGTTGAAACCTAAGTCCTAACCAACCTTGGCCTTTGATGGTTTTCTGATAATTGATAGCTGCGACGGTATCAGCAAAAGCGAAGAACTTGGTTTTAGGTCTTACTTTTTGCAATCTTTCAACCATCAAACCATATTCGTGCTCAAGCATATTATCTATTCGTGAGCGGCAGACATACCTTCCGCTTGGCTCTACTCCATAAATAGCATCTGAATATGTTTTGTCATAAGCAGACATGGTTTTGGCAATGGTGCCGGCTGCAGCTCCTACTTGGAAAAAGAGTCTAGCTACCTCTTGTCCAGCTCCTATTTCAGCGAAAGTGCCATAAATATTGCTATCCAAATTGATTTGAAGGGCTTTTTGCTCTTGAGTCAGAACCTGAGATTGCTCCATATATTGTGTTTGTTTGTCTTTTTGTAAGAGTGCAAAAATAAGAGAAAAGCTCGATGAGAACAAGGAAATGATGAAGCCTATTACTAAGTGTCGCTTATGTTATTAACGTAAGTTATCATATGAGAGCTAATCGGTATAGCTTTTTACAAGTATTTTGGCGGTCATAAGGCGATAAATCACTTGTGAGCAATGAAATGGGCAAATTACTAGTAAAATAGCATGAATTCCTTCAAGAAAATCCATCATGAAAAGGAAGAAAATTATATCTTTGCACTCCAGTTTCAAAAGAATACTTACAGCAATGAAAAAAGAAATACATCCAACAGAATACAGAAAGGTAATTTTTAAGGACTTTTCATGTGATCACGCTTTTATGTCTAGATCATGTGCTCCTACAAAGGATAAGATTACTTGGACAGATGGAAATGAATATCCCTTGATCAAACTAGAGATATCAAGTGCATCTCACCCATTTTTTACAGGAAAAATGAAATTTGTAGATACAGCGGGACGAATTGATAAGTTCAACAAGAAATTTGCAAAATTCAGTAAGAAAAAGCCAGCAAATCCAGTTGACGAGGAGCCAGCGGAAACGCCTGCAGCAGAAACACCAGCAGCAGAGGCACCGAAGACAGACGCTGAATAAAATAAAAACCAAGGAGCTCCGATTATCGGAGCTTTTTTTTTGATAATATGATAGCAAGTAAGAACATAATACTTTTTGATGACCAGGTTGAGTCTCTTTATCCATTGACTCTGACCAGACCAGCTTCAGCCTTAAGAGTGGGAATATTGACCATTGCTGAAAAGTGGGAAAAGTACCTTGATGGGATTGCAAATTATATGACCCAAGAATATCTAGCTGATAAATATCAAATCAATATCAAGGATGACAATTTATTTATCAACGGCCGTTTGTTGCCAAATGATAAGATTGTAAGATTGGTAAAAGATCTAGGTTTAAATGAAGCTTTATTGTTTGAAGAAGAATTGGTGGCTGCAAGAATTGACAGTCAGCAATTGAATAGAATTCTAGGCGAAGAAGATGCAGGTCATCTAGATGGCACAGATATTAGTTCGCTAGAAGGAGTTGTAGATTATATCCATCGACCGTATGATATATTTAGTAAAAATGATCAAGAGATTAGAAAAGATTTTGAGCTTATTACTAAGGATAGAAAGAGTCAGATTATTCCAAAAGAAGTAAGCACAAAAGGTTTTAAAATTTTTATAGAACCAGGAGCTGAGATCGAATTGTCCAGATTAAATAGTTCGACTGGACCGATATATATTGGAAAGAATGCTAAAATATTAGATGCGGCTGTTATTAGAGGGCCGTTTGCCTTGTGTGAAAATGCAGTGGTAAAAATGAGTGCTAAAATTTATGGTGCTACAACAGTTGGTCCTAATAGCAAGGTGGGTGGTGAAATTAAAAATTGTGTTTTTCAAGCCAATTCTAATAAGAGTCATGACGGATACTTAGGAGACTCAGTTATTGGTCAATGGTGTAACCTGGGAGCGGATACTAATAGTTCGAATTTAAAAAACAACTACACAGAAATAAAAATTTGGGATTATTCAGAAGGAAGATTTGCCGAATCTGGTTTGCAGTTTTGTGGGTTGATCATGGGCGATCATTCTAAGTGTGGAATCAATACCATGTTCAACACGGGAACGGTGGTTGGAGTAAATTGTAATATTTACGGAAGTGGATTTCCTAGAAACTTTATTCCATCCTTTTCTTGGGGAGGAGCAAGTGGTTATATGACTTACAAACTGGATAAGGCATATGAAACTGCTGAGAAAGTGTTGGGTAGAAAAAATATTACACTAACACAGGAAGACAAAAATATACTGGAGCACATATATTCTCAAAGTGCTCAATTTAGGAGCTGGGAAAAATAGCTCTTATGAAAAAGCCCTTTATTAAAAAAATCGTAAGTAATTTCCGAGAAGTAAAGCTGGAGGAGACCGGCTCAATACACAATCCAACTTTATTTGTTTTGCTTTATAAGGGTAGGTACCAGTTGTGCACACAGACAGCAATTTATTCTTATGAGGATAAGTATGATAATTTTAGAACTGCCTTTGATCAGATTCGGGTTACAGAAAAAAAGTTAGATAATGTTTTATTGTTGGGATTGGGCTTGGGGTCTATTCCTTACATGTTGGAAAAAATCTATGAGGTAGATACAGAATATGTAGCAGTTGAAATTGATGAAGTGATTTGCCAATTGGCAGAGAAATATGTGTTGTCAGATTTAAAATCAAATATTCAGATTTATCCGATTGATGCTTTAAATTATTTTCAATGGTACGATCATAAATATGACATGATTGCCATGGATATTTTTCAAAGTGCAGAGGTTCCATCAGAGTTTGAAAGCCTTGATTACTTTGAAACAATAAAATCACGAATAAATGAAGGGGGAACAATTTTATACAACCGATTGTCTAATACGTCGGAAGATGTGCAGAAGAATCGGATATTTGGGGAAAACTGGCTTAGAGTTTTTCCACAAGGAGGCCCAATTGATTGCAAAAACAATCTAATTTTCATTAATGATTTGGAGCTTATTCCTAAATAACTTATAAAATCATAAATTAGCGTAACGACAGAAATTAAGTCATCTCAAAAAAGAAGATATGTTTACAATTAATATTTATCTAAAATTAGCTCTTATCGTTCTCTTCTTGGGAGGAGGAATTGTTTTATGGAGCATCTATGGTTTTTGGTATTCCCTAATTTTCTTATTAATTGGAATTGGACTATTGGTAAGTTATCTATTGTTGGGTACTGTACAATCTGCTTCTACTTTTATTCAGGATGGAGATTTTGAAGGAGCTGACAAGAGATTGAATATGACAATAATGCCAAAGTGGTTGTATGTTACAAATAGAGCAATCTATAAAATTTTAAAAGGTACTATAGCTTCCCAAACGGGTTCTCCAAAAATTGCTGAAGGATATTTCAACGAAGCTTTGGCTTTAAAACTTCCAACCGATAATGAAAAAGGGATGGTCTTAATTCAATTGGCATCTATACATGCCAACAAAGGAAACATGACTGGAGCGAAAAATTATTTTAACCAAGCAAAGAAGTTGAAAATTACAGAACCACAAATCAAAGAGCAGCTTGGATATATTGAAAAGGCCTTCAACCAAAGTGTGGCAAGTAGAAGAGCTTCTCAAGGAATGGGTGGTAAAGGTGGAGGAAGAATGATGCAACCTGGAGGTAAGAGACGGAGACCTAAGATGAGATAATTAAATGGCTGAAGCACTAAAAGACCGATATTCAAAAAAGTTTTACGCACACATTTCGGAAGTTTTTAATGACACTCTTCCTGACTTTGATGAAAAGAAGTTTGTCAAACTAATATTCTCAAAGGATTGGAAGAACTTGGAGTTGAAGGATAGAATGAAGCATACTGCAAAAGTTCTGCACGTATTTCTTCCTAGTAATTTTGCTAAAGCGGCCAAACTCATTACCAAAACATGCAAAGAATTTCAAAAGCGAGGATACGATAATTACGGACTGGAATTCATGTTTTTTCCAGACTATGTTGAGACCTATGGAATTGAATACTTCAAGTCCTCATTGCAAGTGATGGAAAATATTACCGAACTCACCAGCTGTGAGTTTGCGATCAGACCTTTCATCATCAAGTACCCAAAAGATGCGATGGAACAAATGCTTAACTTGTCCAAGCATAAAAATCTACATGTACGAAGACTGGCCTCGGAGGGGAGTAGGCCAAGATTGCCTTGGGCTATTGCCTTACCAGCATTTAAGAAAAATCCAAAACCTGTTTTACCAATTCTTGAAAACTTAAAGCAGGATGAGTCGGAGTATGTCAGAAGATCAGTGGCCAATAATCTAAATGATATTTCTAAAGATCATCCAGAAGTACTTTTAAAGATTGCAAAGAAGTGGAAAGGCAAAAGTGAAGATACTGATGCAATCATCAAACATGCATCAAGGACTTTATTTAAAGCAGGCGATCCCCGCATCATGGCGTTTTATGGCTTGGATATAAAAGGTGTAAGTCTTGATAACTTTAAAGTTGTAACGCCAAAGATTAAAGTAGGTGACTATGTCAGATTTAAATTTGATATTTCAACGCAAAAGAAAAAATACCTGAGGCTCGAGTATGCTATTTATTTCTTGATGAAGAATGGCAAGTTGTCAAAGAAGGTTTTTAAAATATCTGAAAAGGACTATGCTGCTAAGTCTACAACTAAGATCACAAAAGCGCACAGCTTTAAAATTATATCAACTCGTAATTACAATAACGGGAAGCACGAGGTTTCTGTTATTGTGAATGGGGTAGAGTTGGGGAAAGGGGAGTTTGTATTAGCCTTATGATTTTAGATTTTTACAAAAAGTTTGGATGTAATGTTAGAGTTGGATCTATCTAATATTTGAACAATGAATATTCCAGCTCTTAAGTCAGCACAATCAAAAATAATTTTTTCTTGAAATTTTAAACTGCTAATTTTTTGGCCAGTTGTATTGAAAATTTTCAGAACGTAATTTCCTGAGGTTCCTAGGTCAACAAATAGTCTGTCAGTAGTTGGATTAGGGTATAAGCTCAAAGTCAATTCTGATACTTCATCTGTTGCACTTACCAAATCAACTCCATCACAATCCTCATCAATCCCATTGTTTACAATTTCTTCTGCTGCTGGATTTATATTAGCATCGTCATCGTCGCAGTCTTCATCTGAATTGAACCCGTCATTGTCATTATCTATAATCAATGCTTCTCCATCACAATCTTCATCTATTTCGTTGTTTGGAATTTCAGGAGTTGATGGGTTGATGTCTGCATTGCTATCGTCACAATCTTCATCCGAATTAAATCCATCGTTATCGTCATCTATGATTAGTAATACTCCATCGCAATCTTCATCTATGTTATTGTTTGCAATTTCTGTAGCGGCTGGGTTGGCATCTGCACTGTTATCGTCACAATCTTCATCCGAATTGAATCCATCGTTATCTTCATCTATTACCAATGCTACACCATCACAATCTTCATCTATGTCATTGTTTGGAATTTCTACCGCTGCAGGATTTATGTCAGCATCAGTGTCATTGCAATCTTCATCTGTGTTGAAACCATCTCCGTCTCCATCAAAATTAAGAGCAATACCATCACAATCTTCATCGATATTATTGTTTGGAATTTCTGCAGCACCTGGATTTATATTTGGGTTTGCATCATCGCAATCTTCAGATGAGTTATATCCGTCATTATCGGTATCAATGATCAGAATGATACCATCACAATTTTCATCAACGTTGTTGTTTACAATTTCTGAGGCTCCGGGATTTGCGTCTGCGTTCATATCATCACAATCTTCGTCAGAGTTATAACCGTCATTATCTTCATCGATGATTAAAATAATACCGTCGCAGTTTTCATCGATACTGTTGTTTGGTATTTCAACCAAAGAAGGATTTATGGTTGCATCATTATCGTTACAGTCGTCAGCATTAAGGAAGCCGTCTTGATCAAGATCGTCATCCAAAGTTGCAGGATTGCAATCATCATCAAAACCATTATATGGAGCCTCCGTTTGACTAGGGAAAATACTTGGATTGTTATCATCACAATCATCAGCACCTGAAAATCCATCTTGGTCAAGGTCATCATCCAATGTTGCTGGATTGCAATCATCATCAATTCCATTGTATGGCAATTCAGTCATTGATGAATTAATGGCTGGGTTAAAATCATCACAGTCATTTGCGGAAGCGAAACCATCTTGATCAAGGTCGTCATCGAGAGTAGATGGATTACAATCGTCATCAATACCATTATATAAAACTTCAATCAACCCTGGATTTATGTTGGCATTATTGTCATCGCAGTCAGTTAATACATTGTATCCGTCCATGTCATTATCTATATCTGCAAACATCAAATCATACAATTGAAAATCAACAATGTGCGTTTGGCCCGGCTGGAAGATTACTTTTTGAGACTGAGAAATAAAGCCACTTCTAGAAGCAGTCACTATAAAACTTCCAGATTCAGCAAGACCAGTCTTATACTCGCCTGCTGCGTTTCCATTTGCTTGGATGTTGGTAGACTCAATTGTAATTTCAACCTGGTTCAACACATTACCCGAAATTGCATTGGTTACCGTTCCCTCTAAGTATGATGCATGTTGATAATTAGGTTGTAAAACAAAAAGACCTTCTGAGATATCGGAGGCAATGATGATGCCTGAAGGTAAAAATGGATATACGCCCCAGCAGCCATCCAAGCCAGTTGCAGAACTAATAAAGGTATCGTAACGTCCTACATTTACTAAAATATCTGGTCGGCTGGCATCAGTAACCACAACACCGTCTGTGTACCAAGAGGTAATCAAATAACCGTCTCTATAATATGTGTTGTGCGGTATGACACCTGCGTTACCAGTTTCTGAATTTATTCTGTCTACTCTTTCAATATTTGAAAGGTCAGAAATGTCATAAGCATCTACAAAAGAATTTGCTCTTTCATCCGTAGTAAAAAGATAGTTGCCATCATCTGACAACCACGAGTTGTGAGTAAAAGTGTTTGAGCTTTCAAATTCCGCAATTTTCTGTGGATTTGATTTGTCGCTAACATCAAACATTGCTAGAGTTCCCTCAAATATTTGTGAGCTATACATGATATTATTTCTTACATAGATATCGTGCGTATAATTGGAATGTTGTAAACCTATCGTTGGTGGTTCTTCAGGATCTACATTTAGATCAAAGAAAAAGGTGCCACCATCGACATTGCTTCCACAAGCATATAAAATTCCAAATTCATCGATAAAAATATTGTGAACATCAAAGAGTTTTTCATCTAAGTTGACCCATGGCTCGTATACATTGTATGTGATGTTATTGATGTTGGACATGTTTATGATTGTGATTCCATCTTCACTGTTTTCAGAAACATGATAGATGTACTTACCAAAGGATTTCATATCGTGCCAGCTGCTACCTTCAACTGGAATATCTGCACTCAGTTTTGGATTGCTAGGGTCGAGTAATGAATAGATTAAAACATTCTCGAAGGTGGAGATTACGGCATACTCAACTCCTTGCTCGTCTACATAGCCCCAGATATCACTTGCTTCGTCAGAGAATGAAATATTGCTCAGCAAGGTCATGTTGAAATGATCCTGTGCGGATGCAGTATGAAAGCAGAGAACTAATGAGAGAAATATTATAAGTGTAGTTTTTTTCAAATTTTTAATTTTTATTTCTTCCTAAGATAAATCCAAGGTATGCTATAGGAAAATAGGCAAGCAATAGATCTACAGCTTCGAACCAAGTTGGTGCATCTACCATTTGTGTCATGATGATTCCACCAATTAGAAAAAGAACGCCTGGAATCATAGCCAATCTATAATGATGTGAGGCAGCAAATTTTGCGATGATAAAACTTGCCAATAGGGTTCCTAGTGCATGTGCCAAGAATACCATAAGGAAATTCATAGGTTGTAAGAGATGGAAGGTTTCTAGATTGTTTTTGTCGAAGCCTTCAGGGGTAGAAACCACAAGGTGGGCATATTCTATTATGAGTCCATTGAGAGCGCCACCAATAATCATAGCTACGATTACGACGAGAATATTTCTTATCGTGGGATTCATATTAGATATAGTTTTAATTTGAGTAGTATAGGCCTCTCAAGTTATCAAATCGAGCGCTTAAATTATCACGTCAAAGGTTAATTTTTCACGAATGGCTTATACAATAACTTTAGGTAGTTAACGAAATACAAAAATGAACCGTTTATCAATACGAAAACGGAAGAATGATGACAAAGTTATAGTCCATATTGTGAGTGAATAATAAATTTTTTTATCTTAATAGCATGATTAGAACTTCCATTGTCTGCATAGTATTACTTGCTTCACCTTTAATACTTATTTGTCAAACCTTCAGCTCACAAAGTGCAAACTTGGAGCTCATAGGCTCTTACGGGATGAATAATTCTGAAGGCGGTGGTGGTCTAAGTCTTGCTGATTTTAATTCTGATGGACTAGATGATATAAGTTTTGCAACAGCAGCTGGATTTGACCCGATTTTTTATATTAATCGAGGTTCTCATTTTGAAAAAGTCCTACCACCTTATGTTAGTAATACTGGAGAAGGCAAGCAGATCATTTGGGTGGACTATGATGCAGATGGATTTAAGGACATTTTTATAGCTTCAGAGGATAGTGCAAATAGACTTTATAAAAATGATGGCAATTTTAATTTTACCGATGTTAGTGCAGCAGTAGGACTATTTCCTGTGGTTGAAAAGACCTATGGTGCAAATTTTGGAGATTTGAATTCTGATGGTTCTTTGGAGCTTTATATTACCAACTATGAATCCGATAATATGCTATATACATACGATCCTAGCTTAGATTATTTTGTAGATATTACCGCTTCCGCAAATGTAGCCAATGGAACCAGAGCTACTTTTGATGCTATCTTTTTTGATAGCGACTTGGATGGAGATCTCGACATTTATGTTGTTAATGATAAAGCCGGAGATGAGAATACCCTGTATATGAATATTGGATCTAATACATTTGTAGATATTTCAGTTCCGTCCAACACTAACATTGATTTATTTTCAATGAATGCTGGAGTGGCGGACTACAACCTTGATGGATTATTAGACATCTACATTACAAGCCAAGACAATGCTGTATTGTTAGAAAATCAAGGCGGCAATATATACACTGATGTTGCCAATACAGCAGATGTTGAACTTGCTGCTTGGGCATGGACTGGAAATTTTATTGATTATGATAATGACAATGATAAAGACTTATATGTTTCTATAGAGTTTTCAACCAATAATCGACCAAATGCTTTTCTTGTCAATAATGGCAATGAAACTTTTATTGAGCCATTTGAGTTTAGCAACGGACTGGCAGGAGTAGATGGTTTTTCTTCATTCGTAAATGCAATAGGAGACTTTGACAACAATGGTTTTCTAGATATTATGAATTACAAAGCTGAAGTTTTAGGAGTTGATATCTTTCTCAATCATACAAATAATAATTCTAAATCCTTCAAACTAGATTTGCAAGGTTCTTTAGCGCACCAGGAGGCATGGGGAAGTAGGGTTGAAGTTGTACTTACGGATGGAACTATACTTGTGGATCACAAACATTGTTCGGAATCATTTTTATCTCAAAACTCTGAGTATATGCACTTCGGACTAAATAACAATCAAATCATTGATTTTATCAATGTCTTCTGGCCATCTTCAACGGGAATTGAAACGATACAAGGGTTAGACATAACTTTAGGAGGTCTAAATAAAATTATTGAAGCATCAGGTGTGACAGAATTTACCCCTTACAGAGTTTGTTTTGATTCAGGATTTGTAAAAATTGACCCCCTTAGCTCTCAATTATTTGGAGCAGAAAATGTTCTTAACTATGAAGGAACAGTTATGACAAATACAACTTCAATTTTAAAATCTGAAACAGAGGTAAGTTTAGAAATTGGGTTTGAAGTTAACATTGGTGCAGATTTAGAAATATTAATAGATACTTGTGATAATTAATAGCTAATATTTCAACTAATTTTTGAACTACTTACAGCTTTATGATCTTTTCAACCACCATCTGATTATTGGTTGGGTCAGAAACTTTTATTAGAAAAGAGCCAGCTGGTAGATCATCAATATCAACACTGATAGATTCTCCATCAGTGTCAAGGTTGCTATAGACGTTGCCTGATCCATCGATAATGTCAATGTTGTAATCGCTTAATTCTCCATAAAGGGTATATAAGTTTGAATTTCGTTCTGGTAATATCTCCACACATGAATCGGATAGATCAATATTTTTCGATTCTGAAAATTGAACTTTTACCATACCGGTTCCATTTTGTGAAACATAAACAAATCCATCACTTGAAACATCAAAGCCATTTGCTAGTTGGCAATGTTTCTATAAGTATTGGTTGTCACCTTTCTATTCCTATATTTTCTCGATCATTTATTCTCAGACTACAGTCACTGCCTATCAGACAAATTTGACTAATCGTGAAAATACAATTTAGAAGAATAGCAATAGATGGATGCTTGTACTTAGAGTTGACGCCAACAGAGAAGATAAAAATCTTTGTTTGTATTATATAGATTATGATGAAATAGAATTAAAAATTAAATAAATATTCTTAAGAAGTAGGATTCAAAAGTGGTTCCTCATTTTTTTTTAGTTATAATTACTGACCCAAAGATTTTAGGAGTTTATCAACTAGAATTAAAACACTAGAAATCATTTGACACATATTGATAAGTTAATATACAATTATCTAAGCCGCTTTATTTAAGTTTTGGCCGTTCCAATTATATCAAAACAGAACAACATGAAAAATACACTTGTACTTTTTTCTATAGTATTCCTTTGCATTTCTTTGAGTTATGGCCAAAAATTGGGTCACTCTGCTATTACTCCTTTTGGGGGAAGCGTCGAATATAACAATCATACTTTTTATTATAATTCAGGTGAATCATTCGATGAAAGGAGTGATGTTGCTGAGCAGAGCATTTTTGAGGGCCTCCTTCATAATATATCAAATGAGCAATTTGCTGAATATTATATTCAAGTTAGATATTTCTTTGATCGGAATCAAGACGGCACAAAAGACGATGATGAAGTATTTATGCGTATTGGGGCATTTACAATTGAGGGTGTAGAGACTTATTCCAATTACGAAGAGCAAGGTGTTTTACTAAGAGCAGGTGAAGGGGACTATGTTATTGAATATAGTTCTATCGGTGCAGGAAATTGGCAGTTGACAAATCAGTCAAACTATAACGTGACACTTAATGAAAACAATAAGTCTGTTGTGATTGAGTATGGTCTATATCAAGTACCTAGATCTGCCATTGATGTAAAAATTGCTTCAGATCCATTTCGATGTCTGTTTCCAGTTGATTATAGAATTTGTGTCATGAATAATGGATCTGTTCCTGAGGTAGGTACCGTTTGGTTACAGATGGATCCTCGCTTTACTGGAATATGGTATCAGTGGGAGCCTGATCATATGATCGACAGTACATTTGTAGGATGGGATATGGTAATTCAGCCTGGAGAATTAATTGTTTATAGATATGGAATTACGGCACCTGGAATAGAAACTGCAGATGATCTTGGAGAACTGTATTATACCAATGTAAATGTTGATACTGATTTTGGTTTGACCAGCGAAGAGATGATTCAAGCACTTTCATGTTCTTATGATCCGAATGATAAGTTGGTCAGTCCAAATAGGCCTGATAGTTTGGGCTTATTGGATGTTCCGATAGCATATACCATACGATTTCAAAATACTGGAAACGCAGAGGCATATAATGTTGTTGTCACAGATACCTTGAGTAACGATTTGGATATGAATAGCTTTCGTATGATTGATACGAGTCATCCAAATGAATTATCGGTGGTGTTTGATGAAGATGACAATCATATCGTCAATTTTAGGTTTGATAATATATTCTTACCGGATAGCACTACTAATCTAGAAGGTAGTAATGGCTTTGTAATGTATCTGATATCGGTAAAAGAAGACACTCCGATCAATACAGAAATTAATAATACAGGTCATATTTATTTTGACTTCAACCCTGCTATCGTTACCAATACTACAAGCACAACTATGGTAGATACTTTTCCTGTGATTGTTGGAATAGAAGACTTATATGTAAATAAAGAATTTATGATTTATCCAAATCCTACGAAAGGTTTGGTGAATTTTGAAAAAAAGGTGGAGCAAGTAAATGTCTTCGACATATATGGTCGAAAAGTCATGACAGTTTTTGATACCAGTAAGTTGGATTTGAGGCAAATAGTGTCTGGGACTTATTTGCTAGAGCTCAAAACCGAAGAGTCTAAGTTTGTTAAGAAGCTTTTGGTTACAGATTAATTAAGACATCATTATAAACAAAATATAAAATGAAAAATTACCTTATAATCGTATTGTGTCTTTGGGGCTATCTGCTCAATGCACAAACGACAACGATTCCATATCAAAGTATTTTGACTGATAAGGATGGGGTTGTATTAAATAATATCCAGACGGATGTTAGGGTTGACATTAAAGAAGGTAGTGCAACAGGTGCTACAAGCTATTCTGAGATTCACTCTATTGTATCTGGAAACAATGGCGAACTTTATCTAAACATTGGGGGAGGAGTGGCTCAAGGCCAAGCCTTTGTCGAGGTTGATTGGTCGCAAGCTAACTTCGTAGAACTATTAATAAAGCCTGAAGGGTTTAGCGTTTTTCTACCAATAAGTACGACAGAGTTATTATCAGTTCCTTACGCTTTATTTGCACTCAGGGTAACTTGTTTGGATGGGTGTCCTGGAGAACAAGGTGATCCTGGCCCTGATGGTCAAGTGGGTCCAGCGGGAGCCACAGGAGCAACGGGAGCAACAGGACCTGTAGGAGCAACGGGAGCAACAGGGCAGCCTGGTCTCTCTGGAGCGTTGTCCTTGACCATGACTGATGAAGTCCCGGTTGACCCAGAGCCTAACGAATTCTATATAGACGACGGAACAAATAGAGTGAGTGGGACACCAGGGTTTAGATTTTTTGACGGATCAAATTGGATAGATATTTAAAATTATAATCATGAAAAAATTACTTTATATATTCTCATTTTTATTCATAGCAAATTCTGTAATAGGACAAATTCCTTCAAATGCAACTTGTGATGAGGCTTTTGAAATTCCTTATGCTTTTTCATATAGTGGTTTTATTTTGTTTGAGGATTTTGGTCAAGTAAACACAAATGGCTTTCAGTTGCAAGCAAGCATTACAGAGGATAGCCCTGATGGAAATATCTTATTGGTGGAAAATCATACTGCGGCATTTCAGAAGACAGGATTCTTTAATATTAAAATTGGATCACAAGATGAAGCTGCCTTTATTGACGTGATACTCAGTATGAATGAAGCTCAAACCAAGGATTATTTTATTGTAGTAAAATTGAGAATTGGTACACAATTTATTACTATAGGTTCCAAACAAATACAGACTGTTCCTTATGCATTGGTTGCTAATTCATTGCAAGGAATTGGGCCAAAAGGGGAAGATGGTAGACCATGTTGGGATACAAATAATAATGGACAACCTGACCCATCAGAAGACATAAATAATGACGGTTCATTTAATGAATTTGATTGTATAGGGCCAACCGGACCTACTGGTGCTACAGGTGCTACTGCACCTACAGGAGCGACTGGACTCACTGGTCAGGCTGGTGTCGATGGTTTTGGTAGAATGGTTATGAGAAGTACACCTCCTACAAGTTACTCAACTAAATTATATGTTGATGATGGAACAAACACCGCAGATGGAAAACCACATTTAAGACATAGAATAAATTCAAATCAACCATGGATCGATTTATAAAAATAAAAAGTATGAAATTTTTTAATACAATAGTTGCTGTTTTTTTGGTATCAATATGTTCAGCTCAATTCAATACAGATTTTAGTTATCAGGGACTTTTGCTTGATGAAAATGGGAGAGGGATTGAAGAGATCAGTGCCGTATTTACTATTAGTATTGCTGCAGATATAAATGGAGGTAATATTTATTACCAAGAAACTCAAATGGCTGTCACTGACGATAATGGTGTTTTTGATTTTGTAATTGGAAGCGGAGATGCCATTGTTGGAAATATGGAAGATATTGATTGGCTATCATCTATTCCATTTGTAGGGATTCAGTATGACCTATTTGATGGCAAGGGGATTAGATCCTTGGGTTATTCAGAAGTTTACTCTGTGCCATTTTGTTATTATTCAAAATATGTAATTTGTCAAAAGGGACCAGATGGAGAACATGGAGGATTCGGTGTGCCGGGACCTACAGGACCTACAGGAGCTACAGGAGCAGCAGGAGCTACAGGTGCAACGGGTCAGGAAGGACTACATGGTGTTCCAATTACTCCCATGGTAAATATCGCACCTTCAATTGCGCAGGAAGGTACTGTGTATCTAGATGACGGAACGAATAGAGAAGATGGACTGCCTGGATTTAGGTATTATGATGGAGCTATGTGGATTGATTTGTAGATGCCTCCCTGAATCTAATACCATCCATCTCCTAAAGTCGAATGATGGTTTATATTCTTCCCTCCAATGTTGGAGCGGAAGTTTAAACACGACTAACTTTTTAGTATAGAATGTGAATTTGTTTTTCGTTTTTTGGGGTTGGGTTTATTTTAAATCTTTTTTCTCGATCTACAAATCTATATCACCTAGATTCATATTGATATTGAGACCAATTGATAGATATTGTCTGTTCTGTAAAAACTCTTTATTAGAAGCATTAACACTAAAACCATACTGTGCTTGTGCTCTTACTTTTTCTGTACCAAATCTAGCAGTAATAGCAGGTTCGATTAAAAGGTTGCTTTTGTTTTCCTCTAGGTATGTTACTTGATTTATACCATCAAAAAATAAATTTCCTTTTATGTTTGCATAATTGAGACTTGATAACCTGGTAGATACTCCTATTGAAAATCTGTTATACAATTTTGATATACCTGGCTGTAACGCAAACCTTATGGCAGTAGCTTCAATATTAGGTTCTAGGTTCATAGAATCCATTTTACTTGGAAAGTAGTTTTCTACTGATCCAAATCCTAACAATGCATATGTTTCAAACACAAGATCATCACCAAAAGATTTGTAGAAACCTGGCCCTGCTTCAAACAGCCATCCAGAACCTCCATCACCATTATCTTGATCGTTAGGTGAAAACCGGCTAAAATTTGCAGCGGCTGAAAATAGGTCAGTCATTGCATAAGCAGCCTGTATTTCATATTGATTACCGTCACCACTCAAAGCCAGATTTACATCACCTTGTTCTGTAAACATAGTCACTTGATGTGAGTTTGGAATGTAGTATTTAGGTGAACAAGCAAATACAACAAATGAACAAAGTACAGCAGCGATTTTGAATAATTTCATAATTTATGAATTTTTTTGAATGATAGTTTTATGAATATACAAGTAAGCTTTAAAAATGCACAGAATAAAACTTCTCAAAAATAGTTAATATTCTATAATTGCTGCTTTATTGGATAAATTGGACACTTAGTCTAAGGTTTATTTGTATATAAATGCGATTATGTACTTTCAGGTAAGAATTGCTATCATGAGAAAAACTTTGTTTTTATTATTTCTATTTTTTGCATCATGCAAAGATTATGCTCCATATGAGTTAGAAGGCAATGAGGTAAAAACAATATTTAGCGGGTTGATGCAAGAGGCTATAGATAATAGTCATAACAATACTCCCGGTGTGGGCATTAGCATAAAATGTTCTCCTAGGAATATAAATTATACAGGAGCAGTAGGTTTTGATTCCAAAGATAAGTCCTACCCATTGGAAACTGATCAACCTTTCAGGATTGCCTCAATTACAAAAACATTTGTAGCGACTGCTATTCTTAGACTACATGAGCTAGATAGCATTTCTGTACAAGATCCAATTTCAAAATATATTTCATCAGAGCATCAAAGCATACTAAAAGAGGATGAATATAAGCTTGATGAAATTACAATTTTGCATTGTTTAAATCATACAAGTGGTCTTTTTGATTATGCAATGGGAGGCAGCCCTTATGGAGATTTCGTAAAACAAAATCCACAAAAAAGATGGACGCGTACAGAGCAAATACAATTTGCTGTAGAGCACGGTACAAAGCTTGGTTATCCTGGAGAAAGGTATGGATACAGTGATACAGGTTATGTTTTATTAGGAGAGATAATAGAGTATTTCTTTGACGGCGACTTAGCAAAAGGCTTACGTACTTTAATCGGATATGAAAAACTTTCTATGGAGCAAACTTGGATGGAAAGTTTAGAAGAGGAACCTGAAGGTGCTAAAAGACCAGTCCGAAGATATTTTCAAGGAATGGATGCAACACAGTTTGATGCTAGTACCGACTTGTATGGAGGTGGAGGTATAGTTTCTACGCTTGGCGATCTCAATAAGTTCATGAGTGCTTTGTTCAATGAAAAAGTCTTTAGCAAAAAATCGAGCTTAGAATTAATGCTTGAAAAGCCAAAGTATGATGAAGGATATGACATAACAAAAGACAGTAGGTATAAGGATTACCGACAAGGACTATGGAAGGTGATGATCAACAATGAAGATGTATTTATGCACTCTGGATTGTGGGGTACTCATCTTTTGCATCAACCAAGCAGCAATACAACTGTTGTAGCAAATTTTACTTATGGTGGAAGCGATAGATTGATCAAAAAATTATTTATGTCTATTCATTCAATTGATAAAACAAAATAAGTGGCTATTATTCAATTAGAAAATATCAACTTTGCTTATCAGAAAAAAGAACCAGTTCTGACTGAGGTAAATATTAATGTTCCGCAGGGAAGTATATATGGATTTCTTGGGCCCAATGGTGCAGGTAAGAGTACGACATTGAGATTGATACTTGGCTTGATGAAACCTCAGGCAGGAAGAATTTCATTGTTTGGAGAGAATATCAAATCTAGCCACCCTAAGTATTTGGCAAGAGTTGGTTCTTTGATCGAGTCGGCTTCACTTTACGAACATTTATCTGCTACAGATAATTTGAAAATTTCAGCTAAATATTTTAATACGCCGAAAAATCAGATACAAGGAATTTTAGAAAAGGTAAAACTTGGGCATACAGGTAAAAAGAAAACCAATGACTTTTCTACTGGTATGAAACAAAGATTAGGTTTAGCTTTGGCCTTACAACACAATCCAGAAATTCTAATTTTAGATGAGCCGACAAATGGTCTTGATCCTAATGGTATTATCGAATTGCGTGAGATCATCAAAGTTCTTAATGATGAGGGGAAAACGATCCTTCTTTCAAGCCACATTCTTTCTGAGGTTGAAAAAATAGTTGATCAGATTGGAATTATAAATAACGGTAGTATTGTTTTTGAGGGCAGCCTTAGTGACTTACAAGAAATACGGTGTAAAAATTTTTTAGTTAAGATAAAAGTATCTGAAGTTGATAGGGCCTTAGTTGTTTTATCTGCTTACGAAATTAAGAAGTTGGATGCGTATAATCTTTCTATTAATCTTGCTGAGTCTGGACAAATGCCAAGCGTGGTTAGAAAATTAGTTAATGCTAATTTTGATGTTTATGAAGTAACTCCAGAAAGTAGCGATCTAGAAAACATGTTTTTAAATGTTACCAATTTAAATGTATCTAATGGCTCATGAAATTTTTTAGATCCATATCAGCTGAATTATTAAAATTGCGATACGCTCCAATTCTTTGGCTATGCTTTTTTGTGGTAGTGATGGTAACAGGAGTTGTATTTGCTGCAAGTTATTTTGATCAAGCCAATATTGTTCAGTTAGGAAAAAATCCATGGATAAAACACATGAGCGCTAGTCTTGGCATTTATAGCGTGATGATGCTCGCACCTTTTGTAGTAATGTTAATTGGTAGCTCTGTTTTTGTAGAGAACCATTCTCGCGGTTGGAAATATGTCTACAGTACACCAAGAAGTCGATCTCATATATTTTATTCAAAGTTAGTTGCGATTTTTATAATTATAGTTTCAATCACGATCGCATTGATTATCTTAAACATTTTTTGTGCCTATCTTCTAAACTTTCTCCTTCCGGAAATTGAATTTAACTTACATAAAATGATGCTGCAGCAAGTGTTACCAAACTACATCCATATATTTATTTCGTCGTTGGGTATAATTGGAATTCAATATTTTTTAAGTCTACGATTCAAAGGATTTTTGATCCCAATGAGTTTTGGCATCTTAGCTTTTGTGGTTGCAATTATCGTAGGAAGCATGAACAAACCTTTATCCCTGTATTTTCCTTATGCTTATCCAAACATTGTTATTGATCATCACATGTTTACCATTGATCAAATTGGGATTACTCAACATGGTTGGTTGAATAGTGTAGAGCTACACAGTATTATTGTCTTTGTAATTTTTATCGCTTTCGCAAATATACTTGAGCTACGTAAGGATGTTAGTTGAACATTAAAAAGTATCTTAGATAAATAGTTACCAAAATATAATTTTTTTATATCTTAATTTTGAATCCAAAAAACAGACTGGGTAAAATTTATTTATTCAGTTAAAATTCAACATTCCTTTTTGGGAGCATTTGAGTATTCGGGTGCTCTCTTTTCTTTTGCAATAGTCGGTTGTTTAGATTTCGGATTCTCAAAATATAACTACGCTTACATAGTATCAGTGTGCGATTACCGATATGATTAATATTGGTGATTTGTATCCCCTAATTTGAGAAAAATTTATAACATGAAACGAATTCCAGCTATCCTCGGTATTTTAATATTCTGTCTTGTATCATGTAAGAAGCAAACAGGTATTGGTCCATCAGTCACTGATAAAAGTTCTATCAGCGAATATTCTCCGCTTGTTTTATCAGTAAAAGAGGAGTTTTTTGTCAGATTCTCTAAAAAGTATATTATTGAAGATGAAATAAAATCAGAAGTATCTAGTGATTTGATTTCAATAGAACCCCAAAATGCATACAAAGCTATTTGGCAAGATAGACGTACTATTATTTGTATTCCTAAAGATCAATGGAGTCACGAAACAAACTATAAAGTTTTTGTCGATACAGATAAGATGTTTGAGTCGGGCAAACGAAGCATGATAACTTTCCAAACAGGCGCACTGAGCTCAAGCTTAAATGCAGGTCCAATGCAGTTTTCGACAAGTGGAGTCTCTACAGACATTGAAGTTCATGGAACTGTATCAATGTCAGATTATGCAGATCCAAAAATTGTGGAGCAGTCTGTAAGTTATAATCAAAATGATAATAAGGGATTGTCAATTGAGTGGGAGCATTCCGCTACAAACTTCAACCATAATTTTATCATAAAAGGAATCAAAAGGTTTGAAGAAGGTTCTGAACTGATCATTAAGAATAACGAGGTTAAACCAATGAGTAAGATTTATAACGAGGAGACAATTATAGTCATCCCGGCAAAGCAAAAGTTTAGTTTTATTAGTTCAAAATTACCTAGTGAATCTTCAAAATATTTTGAATTGGCGTTTTCTGATCCTGTGGATAAATCTCAGAACTTAGATGGGCTCATCAGAATAAAAGATTTCCCAACAAAGTTCAAATTCGATATCGATAGAAATATCATCAAAGTATATCCAACACCTTTTCCTAGTAAAAATGTGAGCCTAATTATTAGTGAAGGGATAAAATCTACTGAAGGCAAAAAATTGGCTACCGAACATAGATCAAATATCTCAATTGTGCCAGCCAAACCAGAAGTGCGATTTGCTAGTACTGGGAATATACTTCCACATGTTGGTTCTTCAATTTTGGCTTTTGAGGCGATGGCGTTAAGTGCGGTAGATGTAGAAATATTTAAAAACCATGAAAATAATATTCAGGAATTCTTTCAGTCATATTCACTTGAAGGTGCATATGGTAATAGGACGATTGGTGAAGTGGTGCATTCAGAAAAAATAGATTTGAGAAATATTAGTTCTGAAGTATCAGATGGTGGTTGGAGGCGCTACGCTTTGAATCTTGATTATTTTAGAGATGCAGATCCTGCAGCCATTTATGAGGTACGTTTAGGATTTAAAAAAGAATACAGCAGTTACGATCAGTGTGAAAATAAAATTGATCCAAATCTTATCACCTATAATGATCAGGATGCGGACATGTTTTCTCAATACCCTCAATATCCCGGAATGGAGTGGGATCATTACAATGACCCATGTTTTCCAGCGTACTATACTGGAGATAATTTTGTAAGAAAAAATATTCTTGTTTCCAATCTAGGATTGGTTGCAAAGGGGACAACTGGAAAAGGTATAAACATTTACGCAAGTGATCTAAGAAGCGCACAACCTATCAATGGTGTAAGTCTTTCATTATATTCAGTATCAAAACAGTTGATAGCTACAGTGCAAACCAATAGTCAAGGGATGGCATTTTATAAAGATGCGGATGAAGTGTTTTTTGTGTATGGACAAAACAATCGAGAATATTCATATATAACGATCAATAATAATCGCCGACTAGAAACAAGTCAGTTTGATGTTTCAGGAGTAAGTTACGACAAGGGAATCAACGGATACTTTTATGGGGAGAGAGGTGTGTGGCGTCCTGGTGATACTATATTTTTATCTCTGATGCTCGAGGATAGAGAAGGTTTGCTTCCAGCTGACCATCCTGTAAAACTGATGGTATATAATGCGAGAGGAATATTGCACTCTAGTACTACAAAGTTGGATAATGTAGATGGTCTTTATGTATTTCCAATTGAAACATCACATACTGATCCAACAGGAAATTGGAGAGTTGAGGCGAAAGTTGGTAATCATACTTTTAGAAAGAAATTGAAAGTGGAAACAATCAAGCCTAACCGTCTGAAAATAAGTCATGATAAGGCAAATGAAAAACTTTACGACCTAGCGAAAGACAAAGTTACGATAAGTTCAAAGTGGCTGCATGGAACACCTGCGTCGGGATTGGAAGCTAAGGTAGAAGCCAACTTGGTGTCTATCAATCCAGAATTTGAAAACTACAATGAGTATGAATTTGCTGATCCTGCTAGAAAAATAAACATAAGCAATATTGTTGTCTATGAAGAAAACCTCGATGAAAATGGTGAAGGAAGTTTTGATTTTCAATTTGATCAAGGTGAAATGTTTCCAGGGAACATCAAAGCAAACTTGACTACTCGTGTTTTTGAAAAGAGTGGCAATTATAGCAATTACTATTCTAGTAATATTCTTTATCCGTTCAAAGCTTATGCTGGTTTAAAATTGCCAAAGTCGCGATGGGGTAGAAACTATATTTCATCGACAACCGGAACAAAGGTGGAATTTGTTAGTGTTGATTCTAAAGGAAAACCGAAGTCGAACCGAAAGCTAAAAGTTGGAATTTATGAAAGTCGATGGTCGTGGTGGTATAACCGTTCAGACAGAAATATATATAAGTATAATTCAAACAATCATTTTGGTGCTCTTGATACTTTTACTGTTGTGACCAATGCTCAAGGAGTTGCAGCTTATGACACTGATTTTGGTGATATTTATGGAAATTATATGATACGTGTATGCGATGAGGTCAGCGGCCATTGTAGTGGAGAGTTTTTCTACACAGGAGATTGGGGAGGATCAGCAGAGGAAGATAACTCAATGACAAAGTTGAATGTTACATCAAATGCTGACAACTATAAAGTAGGGGAATCAGTGAAGGTGAACTTTCCATCAAGTGAAGGAGCAAATATTCTTGTAACAATTGAGTCCGTCAATGGAGTTCTGCAGTCTGAGTGGATTCCAAGCCAAGGTGATAAGACTGAATATAGCTTTACTGCAAGCGAGGAAATGCTACCCAATGTTTATGTTAATGTAAACATGATCCAAACATGGGAGAGAGAAAATGATCTGCCTATAAGGATGTATGGTATCATTCCAATAGAGATAAAAGATCCAAACTCTGAATTGAATCCAGAAATCCAATGTACGAATGTGTTTGCCCCTAATACAAAAATTTCTGTCAATGTTTCTGAAAAGAATGGAAAGGGAATGGCTTATACTATAGCCATGGTAGATGAAGGATTGCTTGATCTCACAAATTTTACAAAGCCAGATCCTCATGGACATTTTTATGCCAAACAAGCATTGGGAGTCAGGACTTGGGATATGTACGATGATGTTATAAATAAAAACGGAGGTGATATTGAGAAGATAATATCTGTAGGCGGTGACGGAGAACTTGTAGAAGGGGCAAGCAAAGCAAATGCAAATCGTTTTATCCCAGTTGTACATTTTGATGGTCCATTCTATCTTGAAAATGGTGAATCCAAAAAGCACGATATCGAAATTCCAAATTATATGGGATCGGTAAAACTTGTGGTTGTTGCAAAAAATGGTGGCAGTTATGGAAGTGAAGAAAAGGCAGTTCCTGTAAAAAAGGAATTGATGTTGTTGAGCACTTTTCCGAGGGTACTTACTTTAGGAGATCAAGTTTCTATTCCTGTCAATACTTTCTGGACTGAAGACTACAAGACGAGTGTATCCTTGAGTATGGAGACGAATGAAATGGTTGTCCCAGTAAGGTCTAGTAGCAAAACAAATTTTGATAAAGCTGGTGATAAAATTTCCAACTTGGTTGCTACGGTTGGAGATAAAGAAGGAATAGCGGAATTTAAGATAACTGGAACAGCTGGAAAGTTTTCAAGTTTTGATGAAGTTGAAATCGATGTCAGAAATCCTAACCCTATAGAAACCAAAGTTTCTGATTTTACTCTTAAATCGGGTGAAACACTCTCTGAGGTAGTCAAGCGATTTGGATTGGAGGGAAACCAAGCAGCAAAGCTTGAAATAAGCAGATTGCCTTCCTTAAATTTGGAAAAGCGACTTAACTATCTAATAAGATATCCATATGGTTGTCTAGAGCAAACAGTATCATCAGTTTTTCCACAATTGTATTTGTCAGATCTTACGCAAATGCCTGAAATCAAAAAGAAGGAAATTGATAGAAATATTGCAGTTGGAATAAAAAAGTTGCGTTCATACCAAACGACAGGAAGATTTAACTATTGGAGAGGCGGATCCTATTATCACAATTGGAGTGATATCTATGCAGCACATTTTCTCCACGAAGCCTCACAAAAAGGATATCATGTTGGTTCTAATGTTTTGAAAAATTGGATCGAATATCATTATGAAATAGCAAGTCAATTTGACAATAGAAATGCCAAACAGTATGCTTTTGATGAACAAGCCTATAGACTGTATGTGCTGGCAATTACTGGCAATGCAAACACTGGAGCTATGAACAGAATGAGAGCTGTAGAAAATATGACTGATAGAGCTAAGTACTTATTGGCCGCAGCATATGGTCGCTTGGGGCAAGCTGCTGTTGGAAAGCGAATCTTGGCAGATGTATCTACTGAAATTAAAGATGTAGAGTATTATTATAATGTTTTTAGTTCGACGCTAAGAGATCAATCAATAGCTGCCATTGCGTTAACCGAATTGGATTTACAGGGGAGCACAATTAGTATTATCTCTAGCATGGCAAAGAAATTGAGCAGTTCCAATTGGTTTAGTACTCATTCAATTGCATTCGCGTTGATGTCTGTTGCGAAAGTGGCTAATGTCTCCGAGAAAGATAAAATGAATTATAATGTTACGCTCAATAATGCTTCAGCTCGAAGTATAGAATCGGAGCAGGTCATCGATTCTTATGATTTAGCATTGGTTGATCAATCAAGTTTCAGCGTAACGAATAATGGTGATGCACTCATTTACGTAAGTGTCATGAATTCTGGTAAAGAACGACCGACGATTATTGAAAAGAGAAATGATAACCTAAACATTAATGTTGCTTACTACGATGAGGATGGAGGAGTTATAGATTATAAAAACATTGTGCAGGGAACAGATTTTAAAGCGATTGTAAATATCAGTAACCCAGGTACTGTAAGTAATGTAATTGAGGATTTGGCGCTTTCGCAAATATTTCCAGCGGGATGGGAAATAAGATCAGGTGGACTTTCGAATGAACAGACAAATGAAAAATATCAATATCAGGAGGTTAGAGATGATAGAGTAAATACGTTTTTTCAAATAAATCGAAGAAAAGGTGTGAGTTTTGAGGTGAAATTGAATGCTGCTTATGTTGGTGATTATTATCTACCTCCGACTACTTGTGGTTCAATGTATAACAATAGGATTTATGCAAGCACGGCTAGTGATAGAGTAAAAGTTATAGAAAGATAATGAAAAAGTTTTTCAAAATATTCATCATTGCAAACCTAGTTTTTGCAGCTATTACTTACTGCTGTATTGATATCAAATCAGCATTTGATGTGGATCAAAGCACGGTCGTTTTTGATAAAGAAGGTAGATTGTTAGGAGCGCAGATAGCGGGGGATGATCAGTGGCGTTTTCCATTGATCGATAGTCTTCCAGAGAAATATGAGAAAGCTGTTTTAAGTTTTGAAGATAAAAGATTTTATAAGCACCCTGGAGTCGATGTCTTATCGATAGGTCGTGCCATTAAATCTAATATGAAGGCAAAAAAAGTTGTAAGTGGTGCTAGTACAATTACAATGCAATTGATGCGGCTTTCACGAGATAAAAACTCTAGGAGTATAGGTCAAAAAATAATCGAGAGTTATTTAGCTTTAATTTACTCGGCCAAATATGACAAGAATACAATTTTAAGGTACTATGCGAGCTATGCGCCTTTCGGTGGAAATGTTGTAGGAGTTGAGACGGCAGCATGGAGATATTTTGGAAGGGAGGTTTATGATTTGTCATGGGCGGAGGCATCTACATTGGCCGTATTACCAAACAGTCCATCTCTGATGCATCCTGGTAAAAATAGGAATGCCCTGAGGCAAAAACGTGACAGGTTACTAGCTAACTTATTAAGTGAAGGAATTATTGATTCTATGGAATATGAGTTGGGCTTAGCAGAAGCTTTGCCAACGGCTCCTAAGCCATTGCCAACTTTTGCTAGTCACTATTTAGAAAAGTGTAAGAACGATCATAAAGGAGAATCAAAATTTGTAAGTTTTATTGATTATCACATTCAGAAAAATGTGGTTGCGCTTGTGGAGATGCACGACGACTTTAATAAGGAGAAAGGCATCAACAATGCAAGTGTGGTGATCAGAGATAATAAATCCGGGGAAATAATATGCTATGTTGGAAATACTACGGGTGATATGAAGTCGCGTTACAACGACATGGCGACTACTCCTAGGAGTACGGGCTCCATATTAAAACCATTGTTGTATGCTTGTAGCATGGAAGATGGTTTGATCGCACCAAAACAGTTGTTAAGTGATGTTCCGATTCAACTTGATGGATTTCAACCTAAGAATTATGATAAAAACTTCCGTGGTCTTGTTCCTGCAAATGAGGCCTTAAGTAAATCACTGAATATTCCATTTGTTTTAATGTTGCAGGAATATGGAGTAGATAGATTTATCAATCGACTCCAGGAGTTTGGCTTAAGCACCATCGATAAATCCTCGGATTATTATGGCCTGTCATTAATTTTAGGAGGAGCAGAAATAACCTTAGAAGAACTGACCTCTTGTTATTCAAGACTTGGGCGACTCATTTCTGAGTCAGATGATAGTTCGATTATACATTCAGCTACAGCATATCACATGATGGATGCAATGACAGGTTTAAAGCGACCAAATGAAGATAATTTTTGGGAAAGCTTCAGTTCGTCTAAAAGATTGGCTTGGAAAACTGGGACTTCTTTTGGTAACAGGGATGCGTGGGCAATTGGTGTATGTCCGAAATATACGATTGGAGTTTGGGTCGGAAATTCGGATGGTGAAGGAAGGCCGGATATAATCGGTTCATCATTGGCCGGTCCAATTTTATTTGATGTTGTACAAAGTCTTGCAGGAGTAACAGAATTCTCAGAGCCTATTCGAGAAATGAAGAAATATATGATATGTAAAAAGTCTGGCATGAAAGCAGGTCATGCTTGTCTAGATAAGAGCTTAGAATTGTTATCACCTTCGCTTACGCAAATAAATGTCTGTGCTTTTCATCTAATGGTTTTCACTGATACGACAAAAACATTTTTAGTCAATAAAGATTGTTATGAAAATGCTATTGATACAAGTTGGTTTGTTGTGAAACCAAAAGAGGCGATGTTTTTGAAGCGATTTGATCCAACGTATAGTCCTCTTCCGAGAAATCATCCCGAATGTGTTGGTGTTGATAAAAGCGCATATATGGATATAGTTTATCCTCAAGAAAAATCAAGTTTTGTCATTCCAAATAACCTCAAAAACGAAAAAGAGAAGATAGTTTGCGAAGTAGCGCATCAGTTACCAAACTCACGTATTTATTGGCATTTGGATGATAAGTATCTAGGAATGACCCAAGAATTTCATAAAATTTCGATTGAATCGGGTATAGGGAAACATAAATTATACGTTATAGACGAAACGGGACGTTATGATGAAACCGTTTTTGAAATACTAAAATAGTAATATGGTTTGCCTAACAATATTTTTAATTTCTCGTGTTATCGTCTATCTTAGACGAAAGGAGGCTCCTAAAGCTGAGGATCTTTTTTAAAACTTACCTCAGCAATCCGTGTCAAATTTAAGATCAAGTATTCATTATAACATACTAGTAAAGAGTTAGGTGGGATTTCTCATTTAACACCTGATTGTTTTGCCTTAACACCAAGATTCTCGGTGTTTACCACTAGTACAATAAGATTTACTAATTTTGAGCTTATTAGATTGAATTCATGAAGGTATACATAATTGAAGATGATTTGAGTACCGCAATTAACTATGAAGTTATATTAACCGAATGCGGAATAACAAACATATCTGTATTTAACAACTATGATGATGCAAAGGAGCAGATCCAAAATGACCCCCCTGATTTTGCTATTCTTGATCTATATTTAAAGCAAGACTTAAGTTTAAATTTGATACCTACTCTAAAAGAAGCTGGCAGTGATATTATACTTGTAACTGGATTTCCGAAAACTGAATTTATAGAACGGGCCGTAGACTTTGATGTGGTAACTTTTTTACCAAAACCAGTGAATGCTCACACGCTAAAATTTCAGATACAATCGATAGCTAAAAAGCGGGCAACAATATTAAAAGAATCATTTTGCTTTGTCAAGTCTAAAAATAAATTTGTAAGAATTCCCTATTCGAATATTCATGTATTAGAAACAGAAGGGAATTATACCAGCATTTTTACGGATTTAGGAAAGTTTATTTTGAAACGATCATTAAAGAATGTCTCGGGTGAACTACCAGAGTCGTTGTTTACAAGAGTTCATCGAAATTATCTTATCAACAACAACAATGTCAAAAATCTTGATTTGAAAAATAATCAAATTGAAATGATGGATGGTAAAATTGTACTAATAGGAGGGAAGTATCGAAATGAAATAAAAAAAACAATCGGTTCAAAATTTAACATCCTATAAATAGTAGCTTAACACCAAAGAGTTCTTTTTTATTGATTTACTATTTAATTTGGGCTACATTAATACTATAAAAAAAAGGTAACGAAATTACCTATATTGATTTGCTGTCTACTATAAGAAAAAATAATCAAACTTGTTTCGGAGACCAAGTTTGTCAGAATATTTTCTTTTAGTGGGCAGTTTTTAAAATAAATTGAGTTTTCTAATGAAGGTTTTCCACTTTGGAGAACCTTTTTTTATTTAAAAAGCTTAATCATCAATTTCTGAGTTATATTAGATGAAATTGATCTCATGAAATTTTACTTATTACTATTCATCAACTTATCAGTAGCCGTTTCTCTAAATGCACAAAACAGCTTGGCTGAAAAGTTGGGATATTCTGCGGAGGATAAATTACTAATTATCCATGCTGACGATTTGGGTGTATCTCACGCTCAGAATAGCGGAAGTTTTGAGGCCATCACAAATGGTGTGGTCAATTCTGGCAGTATTATGATGCCATGTCCTTGGGTATCAGAAGTGGCTGCTTTTTATCAACAAAATCCAAACCTTGATTTTGGATTGCACTTAACTCTAAGTAATGAGTGGGATCATTTGAGATGGGGGACTGTCGCTTCCTCTGATCAAGTTTCTAGTATTTTGAATGAGCAAGGATATATGTATCCAGATTGCTTAGAATTTTCAAAGCATGCATTGCTAGAAGATGTCGAAATAGAATTAAGGGCTCAAATCGAACTAGCATATGATATGGGATTGAAGCCCACACATCTCGACGCACACATGGGTTGCCTCGTTTTCACATCTGCCGAAGTATTTGAAATTTACTTAAAGCTAGGTCGTGAGTATAAAATTCCCTGTATGCTTGGTAGATTCTTTCTGAAAGCTGCGCCACAAAATTTCCTTGACAAGATTACAGAGCAAGATATCGTATTGGAAAGAACATTTACAGCGGGACCCCAAGATTTTGACAATGGTTTGGATACCTACTATCAAGATTTGCTAAAGAATAAAATAATGCCTGGTGTTCAGATATTACTGATTCATCCTGCACGCGACAATGAAGAACTCAGAGCAATGGCGGGTAGCCAAATTTATTGGGGAGCAGAATGGCGTCAACAAGATCTTGATTTTTTTACAAGTGAAAAATGCAAACAAATTCTTCAAGATGAAAACATCAAACTTATTACTTGGGGAGAAATTCAGAAGTTGTATTATAATCATTAAAAGTTAAGACATAACTTTTAATTAATTAACTTCCTATATTCTAAGATTAAATAAAGTATAAATGAAAAATTCAATTTTCTTTCTTTTTTTCCTTTTCTCAATAGCTGTTTCAGCCCAAAATTTGGAATATCAAGTATCCTCATATTTGACCGAAGGTACAAAAGCACCAAATACTCATTACATTGGAGAAGCTTGGTTAAATGCCATTATTCATGATGACGAAGATTTAGCTTATAATATTACGAAAGCCAGCTTTAGGGCCAACTCAACTTTGGATTGGCACAAACATAGTACCTCACAGGTTTTAATAATTGTTGAGGGAGAAGCCTATTATCAGGAGCGGGGAAGTGAGCCTGTAATTCTAAAAAAAGGTGATATTATTAAATGTGATAAAGATATTGAGCATTGGCATTCATCAACAAAAGTTAGCGACGTGACATATTTGGCTTTATATGGTGGAGGGCAACCAACAATTTGGACTGAAGTTCTAACACAAAAATATTATGATGAGGTAGCCGAGAAGTTAAAGTGAAATAAATTAAAACCAATAAATACAATTCGATGCAATTGAATCAGTGTTTATCTAATTTGCTGCCAAATCCGTATCATAACTTCCAGTCCCTAATGCATTCAGTAATTTGAAATGGCTCTTTACAGCACCAGCAAAAGTTTCATGCTGGTAGTAGGGGATATCGTACTCCTCCGCTGTTGCTTTTACAATCTTCGACAATTTACGATAGTGTACATGGCAAATATTTGGAAATAGGTGGTGTTCAATTTGAAAATTTAATCCACCAATCAACCAAGAGAAGATGCGACTTTTGTTTGCAAAATTTGAAGTAGTGAGTAATTGGTGTATTGCCCAATTATTTTCTACGGAGATATCTTTGTCAGGCTTAAAAAAATCAGTTTCTTCGATTACATGCGCAGGTTGAAATATTAGCGCTAAAATAAGTCCACTTATAAAATGCATCACCAAAAAGCCTAAAACTATTTGCCACCAGGCAAAAGGTAACAGAACCATAGGCATGATAAAGGTAACAACCAAGTATATGGATTTTACAAAAATAATCTGAGCCAATGCTTGATTAAATGTCAAACCTTGGCCTTCCAATAAGTTCTTTCCTTTGTATCTAAATAATTGTTCAAAATCTTTGGCAAGAAACCAATAGATGGTCATGATTGCATATAAAAAAGGAGCATAAAAGGCTTGATATTTAAATATGGGTTTTCTTTCTTGATCTGGAGAAAAACGAATCACTCCTTTTTCAATGTCCTCATCAAAACCATGAATATTGGTAAATGAATGGTGAAGTACATTGTGTTGAATCTTCCAATTTACATCATAACCACCGATGAAGGTGATTACAAACCCAATCATTTTATTTACTTTCTTACTTCTTGAATATGAACCATGATTGGCATCATGCATCACTGATAAACCAATTCCAGACATTCCAAAGCCCATGGCTATCCACAGTGCAAACATAATCCAGACATTGCTTGCAAAACCTGTTAGTAATAATCCGAGAGGAATGAAATACGAACACAACATAAAAACCGTCTTGATTTTCATGTTTAGATTGGCATGTCTAGAAATATTGTTGTCCTTAAAATGATTGTTGACTCGCTTCCTAAGTATCTTATAAAATTCTGGTCTATCCGTCTTGTTAAACCTGACAACAACGGGCTTTTCTGCAACTTGATTCATTTAGGCTTCCATTTTGATAATACAATATAAGTTAAAAACTAGGAGCGCTATACATAATTGTAGAAATAACACTTTTCAAGAGATTAAATTGCTTAAAGGCATGGATTTCATGCTGAGTAACTCTAAAAGCTTCAGAAATCTGCATCTTACATATCTATTTTTTCCATCTGTTATGAAAATTATATTTGCTCAAATTTCAATTATTCTTTACTATTTCTTTTATATTTCCCGCGATTTCTAATCCTGCATTACGACCTATGTCATCGAGTAAGACTTCTCCACTTTTTTTATGAACAAGTTTGACATGAAGTTCTGCTTCCATGCTTTCTTCAATTCTTCCATCCATAAAGCCCATAATGGGTGATGCCAATTCTGTACTTTCTTTTCTGATTGCTTTTATGGTCAATCGGTGTTTTGGGTTTTCTAGAATTACATTCACTTCATTGTCATTAACATGTGCTTTTTTTAATCTTGATAGGTTGTATGTGGTAAATTGAATTATACGATCCTTGAGATATACACCTGCAATAAATCCTACGAACGAACTTCCTAGCCATGGAATTTTTGCAATAGAAGATTTTATAGAAATATTGCTTTCGCTAAAATGATTTGATTGCATCCAAATGTATGCACTTGGAAAAGACCTGCCCCAATCTTTTTCCATGTAGCCACGACCACCTGAAAAATCAATATCTTTTCCTTCATGTTTTATGCTGCCTTCAATTGTGTGATTCATGCTGAGAATACCGTGATTACATTCCATAAATGGTATAAAACTGAAAGGACCCATAATGTTTGGGGAGAGAACACTTGAAGGCCAAGGTACTTGCTCTACAAATTTTAAATCTGCTTCAAAATCTTTAAGCTTGACTTTTAATTGTGTTTTACTAAAAAAGTTTTCTGCTATATTTATTTCAAATTTTCCACCTTTCGGTAAAAATGACTCGGCTTTAAATTTGTGATATGCTGATTTTCTTTTTTTTCCATCTAATACTTGAATAAAAGCATGACTGGTATTCTCCGCCATTGCAATTCCTGGTATAATTGCGAAAGCATATTTTTCATCCTTTGAGATCAATTTAAAATACCATCCCTCAAAATAATTCTTCTTTTTTGTCCATCCATGGTATTGTTCTGGATGGAAAAGTGCCTTTATTCTACTAATCACTTTTCTGATTTAAATTGAATTCAAGATAGTATTTATTATTTTGGTCTTGTGAAAGGAAGTAAGATAATATGGACCTTTGTTTTTTTATTTGTTCTTGGCTTGACTCAGCTGAATAAATACATGGAATTTGGTGAGGCAGATTTGTTGGGCATTCCATTTTGGGTTTGGTATTTTATTTTAGTGCACATTATCTTTATTGTTGCTTTGTATTTTTTTAGTAAATCGTTTTTCAAGGAAGAGGAATTATGATTTACATTGTTCTATTTCTTTATTTAGGTTTTACTTTTTGGGGGTCTTTGATTGGGTCCAATAAAGAAGAAGCAACGCCGGAATCATATTTTCTTGCTGACCGCAGTCTTACTACCTTAAGTTTATTCTTCACCATCTTAGCTACAAATTTCAGCGCTTTTTATTTTCTAGGATTTGCAGGCGAGGCATATAGGATTGGTTACTCTCATTATGTAATTATGTCTATTGGTACAGCTCTAGCTGGCCTGTCATTTTTGATTATAGGAACAAAAGTTTGGAAGCTTGGGAAAGAGCATTCCTACATTACTCCCTCTGAATTAATTTATGGTCAGACAAAGAGTAGATCGCTTGCCTTGATATTTTCATTGGTGATGATAATATTTACGCTTCCCTATCTTGCCTTGCAGATTGTAGGAGGTGGATATATTTTAGAAAGTCTCACTGGAGGTGATATATCTTATCCATTGGCAATAGTTCTTCTGACTATTTTTACCATTATATATGTAATACTTGGTGGGATGAAGAGTGTGGCCAAAACAGATTTAAAGCAAGGTTTGATTGTAATTATTTTTATGACACTTGCAGTATTTTTGATTGCTAAAGATCTAGGCGGACTTAGCAAAGCAAATCAACTTGCAAAAGAACTTGTGCCTGATCTTTTTTCAGATACGGGTGTAGGCGATCATTTCTCTGCCAAGAAATGGTTTAGTTTGATTGTATTCTGGTTTTTCTGCGTGCCCATGTTTCCACAATTATTTATGCGCTTTTACATTGCAAAAGATGTTTCGCATCTGAAGAAATCTGCAATGTTATATGCAGCAATCCCAATTTTCATTTCCATCCTTCCTGTGATGATTGGAGTATGGGGTCATGTCAGTTTTCCAGAGTTGGCCGGTAAAGAGTCTGATCAAATTTTACCCATGATGTTGGTAGAGCATACAACAGATTGGTTTGCTGCAATAGTTATGACTGGAGCCATTGCAGCGTTTATGTCTACTTTAGATTCTCAGTTGTTGGCATTGAGTACCATGATTACCCGTGATTTCATCATTCCTTTTAAAAAGGAGGCTATGGATTTTAAGCGGGAGGTATTTACCGGAAGGGTGCTAGTTGGGGTAATCGCATTAGTAGGACTTCTAATTGCCCTCAATCCTTTTGATACAATTTTTGATATGGGTAAAATGGCATTTTCTGGTTTGGCTATTTTGTTTCCTGTTGCCTTGGCGGTCACTAGATTTAGATTGGTCAGGCCAAATTTAGCCATTGCCGGAATATTGATTTCCTTGATTTTATTGTTTGGATTCTATTACAATTGGATACCTGCTAAGTTTACCTTTGGGTTTGAATCATTTATGGTATTGATACTTGTGAGTTTTGTTTTTTGCTTTCTTGGAGTCCAACGCAGTTCAGAACAATAAGGTGCATGAGGCAAGTCTTCAATGCGACTTGATTTTGATTTCCAAATCTGATACTAAGTAGTTTATATTTTGGGATGGTCTTAATTGTAGACATCAAACCAAAACCTTATGAAATATCTACTTCTACTTATAGTATTTTCCTCGAGTATTCTCATTGGGCAGTCTGATGCTGATATTCAAAACACAATCATGAATTCTTTATCAAAAAGGACCATGTTTTTTTCTGATATGAGGAGTGTAACTTTAGATGTTCGATCAACTACACCGATCATATGTGATTGTTTCATTAACTGTGATTTTAATTCCCAATTTGATAATGTGTTGGAAGGAATTTCGAATGTGGTACATGCAAGAACCATTGGCGATGAATTGTATAAGGGATCAATTGAAGGCCGTTTGTTGGATAAGGAATCGAAAGAGCCAATATTGTTTTCAACGGTAGTTATTTATGTAAGCGATAAAATGATCGGTATGACAGAGACCGACCTTGATGGAAACTATAAATTTAATAATTTGACTCCAGGTACTTATGATTTAGAGTTTTCTTATATAGGATACCAAGCACAACGTCTTGTTGGTGTCGAAATTAAATTAGAAGAATCGTCAAATCCTTGCTTGCGTTTTTATGATGAAAAAAACCAAGATGCCCTGATCGGTGTCAATGTTTTAATTTACAAAGACAATACATATTTGACTGGGACAAGTTCAAATAATAGTGGTGATGTATCGCTTAGAAATTTAGAAAATGGTCACTATCGATTTCAATTTAGGTATCTTGGATACGAACCAATAGATACTGTCCTACAAATAGATAAATTGAAGGTAATAAAAATTCCAATGCATGAAAGTAGTTTTGCGTTGAATGAAGTGGTGATTGTAGGACGCAAGGTTTTTTTATCAACTGATATTAATACATGCTTTCCTCAAGAAGTAGAAGTGCTTCGTGAACTTGTGAACGTGAGTGAGGAAGGACTTATTGACGAAAGAATAGATGATAAAAACAAAATAAATAATCTTTCTAGACTCCAATTATTTCCGAACCCTTGTTCAGATTTTATTCACCTTACTGTAGGAGAAGAAACAGCATCAATGATTATTACTTCGCAAGAGGGTAAAATCATGTATAAAGAAAGTAATCCTCAAACAGGATTTTATAAATTTTCAGTTGTCGATTATCCTGTAGGAAGCTATTTTATCAGTTTGAATACAAAGGAAGGAATACTGACAGAGAAGTTGATTGTTGTTAGATGATATGATTATTTACTTAAGTTTGGTTTGAATATTGGTTTTATTAAAATACTTTTTACAATCAATAAAGTTCTCTTGTTTGTTGCCATAGCACAATGCATAGATTCCATTTTTTTCTTCATCAAATAGAAGAGCTCCAAATGCATATAGGTCTGACCCAAAACTTCTGGCGGTATAATTTGTACCGTTTTCAATATCAACTTTTTCAATTTGGATATTGTCTTCGCCCGTGATTTCTTTAAGCATATTTTTCAGTTTTATTTCATCATCGATGGTTCCTAATGCTTGAAAATTTCCTGTTTTATAAATAGCTTGATCAAGGCTTTCTGTTGGAAATTTTCCATCCTTGGTGAAAATAAAAGTACCGAGACTTTCTATGTCCGCCATTAGGAAATCTTCCTTTCTACTTTCTTGTTCGGTATCAATGTAAGTGGAGAGCAAAGCCTTTTTTACAACATCGCTATAGTATGTTTTTTGGTTCTTGAAGTAAAAGCCTTTTACATTGATGGTTTGATTGTAATCTTTGATTGAGAGCAAATGTCGATAGGTGTTTTTCCTTTTGTCAAAAACCACCACATAAAATGCACTGTCTCTATCTGCATAATTCACTTCCGTAAATTCTTCTAATACTATCTGCTTTTTTCTTAATTCTCTAGCATCGAAACTTTGCCTAACTTTTTTTGAGCTTACAGGTTCAATCTGTACGGAAACAGATGAACTGTATTTGGGAGCTTGATAGCCATCATAGTTATTGGCTTTAGTATATTCAGCAGGGAGTTTTACCCATACACCTTTTCCAAGAAGCTTGTGGTCACTTCCTTTGCTTGGTTTAATATTGATTGATTCTGATTTGCAGGAGAAAATCAGGAAGCAAAATAAAACAAGCAATAAGTATGATGTGTTACTTTTAGGATATTTACTTTCTCTAAATTGATTCATGAAAACTAAGATAAGAATCTAAATAGAGATGCTCTAGGCAAATATCAATATTTGCCTAGAGCATCTCATTCTATATTTTGGAAAACGGGTCAGACAGAAAAAGCTAAACCTTTTCTATAATCTTAACCTCTGTCGATTATTTCATCAAATTTCCCTGCACCTGAAAGGGAGCCATCGCCGTGTGGGTTTGGTCCATATTCATTGGGGCCAGGCGTGCTTTCTAAACACATAAACACAAGTAATATAATACCACCAACAACTGGAATAAAAGCAATTAAAAACATCCATCCTGATTTATTGGTATCATGTAATCTTCTAACAACAAGTGCAATTGAAGGAACCAATACACCCAATGCTAATACTAATAAAAGAATCGTTGGAATCATAGCAAGGCCAGTACTGATACTACCTAGTATTGCTCCCAAAATCATTAGTGCAACGTATGCAATCATGTAGAATAATACAAAATACCAGTATTCTGATCTTGAAGCACGGCCGTCAAATTGAGCGTAACGATTTTTAAGAGTATCTACAAAATATTTTTGAAAAGTATCCATATAACGTAAGTTTTGATGATAGGTTTAAAAAGAAAACATAAAATAGAAAAATATCATTGATATACAAAATTCCTAGAAGCAATTAAAAATAACACTTTTTCGAAGCCTATTTTGCTGACACCTCAATTCTAGCTAAAAACGAATTATTTGATTCTTTCTTTTAAAGTTATACTTGACATTATCTATCAACTATTTCATCATAATTCTGGGAATTTGAGTTGGCATTATCTGCATATGGATTATCTCCATATTGATTAATTCCTGGTGTGCTACCTATGCACATTAATAGTAGTAGGATGAAAACACCAAGATATGGGATTGTGCCAACTAAAAGCATCCAGCCTGACCGATTCGAATCATGTAACCTTCTAACTGAAAGTGCTAGATTTGGGATGATAGAAGCAATCGCAAATACGATTATAAGGATAGTTGGAAGTTTTGAAAAATTTGAACCCACATGACCAAAAATAAAATTTGTTAAAATAATAAATGATACTATAATGACACCAAATAATTGAAAATACCAATATTCTGATCTAGATGCTCGACCATCAAATTTGGCGAATCGGTTTTTAAAAGTATCGACAAAGTATTTTTTAAAAACAGTCATATGGAGACAAGTTCTAAGAATGAATTTTAAAATATAAAAACATTATGGATTTGAAAAATTAAAACATATATTTTGAGTTGGCTCAATCTAATTTTATCAAACCCTTATTTCAATTTATATAAGGTATAAGCAAATTAGCTCTTCTAGTTTTGTAAAGAAAGGAGGGTTAAATTATTTTGCATCACTTATTGATTTGATCTTTCTGACTCCGTGCGAATATTTGACAGACAAATCTCCATTTTCTTGAATTCCAAAATAGAATTCAGAATCAGCATGGATTCTAAAAAGGTTTTTGAACGAGCTGTCTTGGAAAATTATTTGAGGGTAATGTGATCCATCCTGAAATATCTTATGCAGATAATATTCATTTTCTTCTGTAAGCAATATTTTGATTTCCTCATGACTATTAGGATTATCCCAATGGCCTATTATTTTGAAATCTTGGTTTAGGAATTCTTCTGCTTCGAGATAAGCGGTAAGAATTTCATTGATATTTATCTTTGGAGTTATGGTAAGATCAAGTTCTTTAAAAATGGTGGATAGCTTTTTTGTTCTATAAAGTTCGTCATTGTATTTTCTATTATAGTTAGATCTCAAATAATATAATCTTAAATCTTTTTCATCAATTTGTTTTGATTGTAATCCTTGCAAAATTATGGGGAAAGTTAGTCTAGTTACCTCTGGATAAGAATTATGAATCCATATGATAGAAATGATTGCGCTTTCATAACCATACTCTTCTTTTTCAGGGTATCCAAAGGTGTTGAGGTAATAAGATGCTGCAATTAAATTTTTTAGATCATTCATTTTATCAGCACGAGGACCTCTTAGAGATTGGTCCTTCGAACGCATTTCTTTCCAAAATTCTACTTTATCCTTTTGTGTTTGAAGAGCCTCTACTTTTTGTTTTATGTAGAGCGTATCAACTGTATTATAAAAGTTTATTTCTTTTTTGTTTAGTAGGAGTGTGTCCTGAGAAAATGTGTGGTTGGTGATAATAAAAAATATCAGTGTGATTTGGAATGCTGTTCTCATGCTTATGGAACTAGATTAGTGAATTAATATTGCCTAGCATAAGTATCATAATGGCTTACTCTTACTTCAGTTTTGCTTAGACTTTAAGTTTTGAAAATGAATATGAGCTTGAATTCGTTCAATTTCTTCTTCTTTCGATTCTATGTTGTTTAGATTTGATAATGTCGAAATAAGTTCAACATTATTTGGAGAGTGACCTGTAATAGAAATATAGTTATTTCTAATTGTTGTAACGCGCAATGGCGTTACGATATTGAGAAACTGTCCAACTGTTTTTATTTCTCTACTGAAGAGAGTTTTTAGAATTGGATTTAATTCTATTAGCGCACATTGAATACCAATTGCAGATAATACTTTTGGCGCATTCTCAAAGGTTAGAAAATCAGAATCTTTATATTGAATGATCTGCTGATTATGTATTAATTCTTGATACAGTAAATTGAAATGCTCGTCAATGACAGAAACGTCCCTGCTCAATATTTGAAATCTCCTTTGAGCTGAGAGATTAGGTCTTGTCTCTGGCTTGTAGGATAACACATGTTCCAATTCACACCATAATTCTTGAGCAAGAGTTCGCACCTGTATTTCAAATACTGGACGTTTATTGGAAGGAATGGAGCTTTCTTTAAGCCGCGCCATGTAATGTATTGAAGTATATCCACTTTCCTTTTGTTTGCTTTCAATATGAGAGAGACCTAATCTAATTAATTTATCAGGTTCGAAATATGCTTTTGGTTGATAAGTATCATCTAACTCAAAATAATCTGAATCTCTCAATTCTCTGTCGATTAATGATAATTGTGATGAAAAATAAACTATGATTCTTAAACCAATTGTGTCGTGCATTTTTTTTAGACTATCGGCAGATAATTTATTTTGGAATATTTCAGGTTTACGAAAAATCTTTTCTACTACTTTATCAGGTTGCTTAATGCGATGCAATGTTTGTCTGATTGGGGATGGAGTAGCGACTCCTTTTCCAGTCATGTACTTATTCCAAAATTCAGGCTTGCCCATGTCCTTCAAGCACTCTTTAATTTCGTTGAGAGTTGGCTTCAAAATCTTTGTTTCGTATTGACTATATTCTTTTAGGAAATTGCTTAGTTCATTTGATACTTCCATAATGTATTTTAACTTTTTACTTGATTTGTTCTATTACTAGTACGCTACAATATTTAATTATGGTGAAATTAGCTCATCACCTCCTTATTCTATTTTATAGAAATAATAAAGTGGATTGAAAGCAAAATCTTTTAGAATATTAAACACTATTTTAGGAATAAGTTTAAAACTTGCACCTCTTGATTTTAATGCTAAGTAAAGTGTGATAGAAAAGCTAACTAGAAAATTTATCAATCCAATCAATAAAGCTCCGAGTAAAGCTAAAATTATAGTATCAAGATTGTAATCATAGCTCATGATAGAGTAGCCAACATACGATGAACTGAAAGCAATGTGCCTAATATCCACTTCAAAAGGTAACAAGTTACTCAGTAAAAAACACGAGCCGAGTAGAAATCCAAGAGATATATTTCCCACTAGTGCGCCTGCTTTTTTCTCAGCATAAGTTGCAAGGCGCTTACTTTTGAAGAATAGAGTATTATAGCGAATACGGTGTGCAATTTTAGATGCAACAACTTTGTTATCAACATATCCAGAAATTAATCCAGATAAGGCAAGAAAAATGCCAGCTATAGCGGCAAAGAATATCAATTGGGTGGACGGAACAACATTCTTAATCAGATATCGAGGCTTAACAATACTTGATAGTTTGTCTGAGCCAAAGTATTGCAAAATATACATGCTCAGACAAGCAAGAGAAAAGGCCATTATAAAATTTCCAATTATTGAAATAAATTGACTTCTAAATACTTTTCTCGTAAGCACAATAATACTATTTATGGAATCAATTTGTAGATCACCTCGTTTATCAATATTTTTTGCAATGGTGGAAGCAGTCATTGCTGGTTGTTTTGTCGCAATAATTCCACCTAATTGCTTCACGGTAATAAAACAAAGCGCATAATTTAAACTAAAAAATAGCGCGTTCTTGAACTGCATAAGTTCAAAGGAGTCAATATAAAGTTTGACCAATGCAAAGATTGAAATGATGCTGCCGCCAAGTAATGATTTATAAAAGAAACTCCAATATTCTTTTCTATTTTCTGCTATATATTTCTGTCCTTTATTGGATGTATGTTCTACTATCACTAAGGCAAGTAAGTCGGAGTTTCGTCTTATATATCGCCTTACACTATCTCTTATTTTTAAATATTCTGCATGCTTCAAGAACATTGATTCCCAATGTTTTCTTGAGCCTAAATTTATTTTTAAGTCCAGTAGCTCTTTAATGCGAAAAGTATATTCTAAAATTTTTGTTGTAGTTATTGTAAGATGAAAGTTTGTACCTATCTTATTTTTATTTTTTCGTAATTGGTTAATCAGCAAAATTATAGAGTCTAAAGAGGCCATTAAAGCTTTCCCTTCTGAATCGGTGCATCCGTCTAAATTATTTATTTTTTCAAGTAGGTCCTCGAATGGTTTTGATGTTAGCTCAAGAGAATTATACTTGGCTTTTATATTGCTATCAATTCCAAAAGCTACAACTTTTGCACAAAGTGCTTTGATGCTCAATACTAGTTGTTGAGAAATGTAACTATCAGCTATAGTATTTAGGTCGAGGAGAGACAATAAGAAAGGAACTGCTTCTTTTTTTTGTAGAAGAACATATTCAATAGTATTCGAATCTGGAGCGATGGGAAGAATTTTCCTAAATATTCTGCTCATTAGCCCTGAGCTAAATCCATATTCTTCCATAAGTGAGTACTTAGTAAAAAAAGAATAAAAATTCAGATCCTCAAACTTTATTAATACTTCGGTTGTAGACATATTTTTTATTATCATTCTTCTTCATAATTGAATCCTAATAAGTGGATCCAGCATCGGCAGCTTTTGTGAAAGATAGCTATATATTCTAAAGAGTGCAAGTAACATTTACGGAAGTGCAAAAACTTTAAGTAACAAAAAACAATAAGCTGATTGTCGGTATTGAAATAGCTTCTTTTGGAATAATCATTCTTTGGTCTTAAGTTCAATTTTTTATTAAAAAATAAGTTTTGGTTGGTGTGACAGCTTTTCCCACCCAAATATCTTCACTCAGATTACCTACAAATGGAACTTTGCTGTAGTTAAATTCATATTCAAAACTTAGCTCATAGTTTCCATTCAATGGAACTGACTGAATAATAAACAAAGTATCAAAATGATAGGATTTTGGAGGAATTTCTACTAGATAGTCTTCAGGGAAACTGGTTCCGCTAAATGGCTGTCCATAAAGACCACATCTCCCTAATAACTCTAATTTTTTTTCTTTATTATCGTTGACCTTAAATTGATGTCTTGGATATATCCAAGCATACGTAGAACCATCCATCATTTTGATTAGCTTTACAGGCTCTTCCGACTTATTGTAATATTTTATTTCAAATGTATTTGTAGGATTTTCATTCCAATATAATTGTTTTAGACTTAAATCTATTTTTGATTGTGTCTGTTTTGTAGAAATATTTGTGTTAGGAAAAAGAAGTAGATAGAGTAGTCCTAAAAAGAATAATTTATGCATAGTATAAGATTTAATTCTGTTGTTGTTAGAATCATATACCCTATAGATGTTTATTATTTAGTAATAACTTAAAAACATTTATTGGACAATTACTATATATTCAGATCAATGAATTGCCGAATAAAAATCCCCTTACCTAGTAGAGGTTATTTTTTAGATGATTAATACAAAACCTAAGTACTTGCACAATCCCTAAGGTAATAAACATGGTCGCTAAGATACGATTTATAGGAGTTGGACTGTAGATAGAATATTAAGGCTTGAGAATTATTTGCCAATGTATAATTCTACTATTTCGTAGAATAGTTTTTTCCAAACTACATCTTTTCCATACCATCCATTACTAAGAATTGTAATACCGAAATTTTCTTCTGGAAAAATCATAAGAATACTAGAGTAGCCAGGATTTGTACCGACATGAAAATATGATTTTCCATATTTTTTATCTTCTTTAATCCACCACGCTAGTCCAATGGAAATATCATCGCCACTTGCTAAGTAATTCTTTGACCACATTCTATCAAGTGAGCTATGAGATATGATAGAATTTGAATCTGATCGATTATGCAACTTTATTATTTCATCTATCCATAAAAGCAATTCGCTAGTCGATGACATTAAATTTCCTGATGGATTGTGTTCATAATCTTCGCCAATTCTATCATGAACCTCTAAACAAAGTGGGTCGCCGTTTATAATGGGATTTCTTTTTCGGTCAACACCTTGAAAATTTAGTTTCTTTATTGCTTTTGATTTTCCTGCAACAATCTGAGGGAGCGCAAGCTTAGAGGGAGCAATAGTTTCGTATTCAAAAGTACTTTGATCCAAATCTAATTTATTGAGTTGTTTGTCTTCAATGAAATCAAAATAAGTTTTATCAGATACCCTCTCAATAACCAAACCCAATAGATCAAAAGCCACATTACTGTAAGTGTAGTATGACATTTTGCTTCCTGGCTCGAATGCTAATTTCTTCTTTTCGAGTTGTTGTAAATAGAGAGGAAGTGAAGATTTGTTATCAGGTGATTTATTTAGTTTATTGTTCCACATCAGCCCAGATGAATGTGTGAGTAAATGTTGAATTGTAATTTCAGTATATCTTTTGTCTTTCATTTTGAACTCGGGTAAAATGTCACTTAACTTGTCATTTAGAGTTAGTTTACCTTCTTCGACAAGTTGCATGATAGCAGTAGCTGTAAATAGTTTGGTTATTGAAGCGGTATTAAATAGGGTGTTTTCATCAATTGCAATTTCTGAATCATAACTTATATTACCAAAAGAATTCGTTTCAACTGCACCATCATAAATAACACCAATTGAAAGTCCCACGATGGAGTATTCTTTTGCGTATTTGGCGATTAATGAATCTACATTATGTGAGTTTAATGATTGTCCAAAAACGAAGTGGACTTGTATCAACAGTATAGATATGTAAATTATGTTTTTCATTTTCCTCTTATAAAAGATAAGATGTATAAGTCACTTATCATGGATAAAGCTTTTTGGTAATTTAATCATATTCCCAAAATCTTTAGATATTAAAGCTGGGATAATATCAATTTAATTCATTGTGACTTTAAGGGCGATAATTGAAGCTATCGTGAGTTAACGTTTTTTTCTATTTAACCAATTCATTGAGAATTGGTTCTCTCTTACTAATCTCTTGAAATTTGCCGTTATCAATAAAGTGAAAAATTGAATCATGGAAAACATCAAATTGACTATACATTTCAATATGGTCTAACATTACATACATAAAGTCATCGCAACTTTGGTTTAAAGAGTCCACGTCCATAAATATTGGACCGAAAGAAAGGGCTGTTTTCCTAAAGAGCTTGACAAATTTTGTTGGTTTATTTTCTTAAATGCTGCCGCAAAACTTTCCACCTCTATAATTGATGGATTTTCTAAAACAGCAATCTACTCTCCGTTAGATAATATATTGTAAATCTTTAGTTTGCTTTTGTCACAAAAATGCATCATGTAAGTTATAGGTGAGATAGGTTGTGCTGTATCAACAAAAGGCACAGTTATTTTCTAACCTTTAAATTATCTATCATGATAACTTATTTGTTACGTCTTTTCGGTTTTATTGGAGAAGAAGATGATGGTTTCTAGATTGAATCTAGAAATGGAGGAGTCAAGAAAGACTCCTCTTTATTTCTGCCGAAGATTATGAACACTCCTCTTTATAATATTTTTGAAACCTTACTCCTCTACTACAATCCTCTCAACAATATTCTGACCTGTTCGCAGATCCATAATTTCTAACAAATAAGTTCCTGCTGGATAGCTTTTGATATCAATGGAAGTTGGGTTTTCCAAAACAATAAGTTGCTTTCCATTTAAGTCATAAATAGTTGCCTTAAAAGCTAAAGAACTTTCGGTTTCAATATTGATATAGCTGCTAGCTGGGTTGGGGTATATCCTAATTTTAGTATTTGCCAATTCATGCACTGAAGTAAGATCTTGACCATCGCAATCCTCGTCGACTCCATTATTTGGGATGTCCTCTGCATCAGGATTAATACTTGGGTCAGAATCATCACAGTCATTTGCGGAAGCGAATCCATCTTGATCAAGGTCATCGTCTAAAGTCAATGGGTTACAATCATCGTCGACACCATTATAGACAACTTCTTCTTGTGAAGGATTGATGTTGACATTGTTGTCGTTGCATTCAAATTGTGAAAGATACCCGTCACCATCGGCATCAATACCCATTATGGGATCTTCTCCATTTTCAAAGTCCTGACTGACAGTACCTACAAGACATCTCGAAATTTGTGGGAAGGTGGAAGTGACAACATAATAGTAGTCAAAAGTTTCAGTTCCCAATGCTGTCTCCAAAGTTATATTTGCTAAAATTCCATTGCACTCATCTAAGTCTCCCAAGCCCGGAATATACTCATAATCTCTTGTGTACTTTCCGGTGTATGGACCGCACGGAGCCTCTATTCCATCTCCTGGTCGTTCACCACTTCTGAGTTGAAAACTTGGTTGCAATTCTTTGATAGTTCCGTTGGCATCGGGGCCAAATTTGTAGACAATTGGATGACCATCTGATGCCCAACCAACTTGGAAAAGTTTTGAGAGAGAAGCCGCAGTAGTTATACCTGGCTGGACAGTCTCAAGATGCTCAAACATCTCACCGTGATAGTGATAGCCTGATCCATTAGTGTGAGCAGTAGCACAATCAAGTCTTACCTGACCCATCTGATCTCCTTGATTATTGGTCGGTTCAAAAACCCAATCCCAATTAAATTCTCCAGTGATCTTATTGGTATAAATAAATGGTGTGCCGGGAGCTGGAGATAAAAATACACCATTTAGCGCAACTCCAAAATGCCTTGCTGGTCGACCATTGTTTCTTACGATATTTGTAATTTCATCTGTCACCGTTGGAGCAGTAGCAATTCTAAAATAGTGGTATGATTGTCCAGGAATATTATTCGGATTATAGCAATAATCATGGTTGGGAAAACCATTGGAATAAATATTTCTCAAACCATTTTCCAGATATTCATGATAGACACTTGGTTCTTCTGGAGTATCACAACAACCGATATTTTCAGTACTGAGTACATCAACTTCTGGGCACTCAGACATTCCCTCGCAGTCATCAATCATTTGTTCATTTCCATTGAGAATAAAATCTTGACATGACCAAGTAGTGCGGATATCATTTGCCTCTGCTTCCAAAATTTCAAGAATTGCTTCTTCCGCAACACTCAGGTTCAAAAGCAGATTTTCTTCTTCATCCGTTTCCTCATCAACTTTGTAAAATTCCTGTACTCCGGCTTGATTGGCAATCATTTTATGCTCTTGATTTCTGATCGTCCATTGCGCTTCGTCATCCCTTATAACATCCGCATAAATAAAATTTCTTTCAATCGAATTTTCTTCCGAAAGTGAAGTCTTGATGCTATAACTATTATATAAGCCGCCTTCCAAATCGTTGGAACATAATTCGATAAGGGTTGCATGTAGGTCGCTGACTTGGGTGAGACCAAATTCTTGATCGCCAAACCTAGTAACGCCATTTCCACTTATAATCATAGGTACTCTGAGTCCACCTTCATACAACGTACCCTTACCGTGATTGTCTGGATATCCTCGCAAAACAGAATTTGGTGTTCCGTTGTCACCTATAAAAATCACAATTGTATTCTGTCTGGTTTCAGCATCGAGGCTATTAAGTAATCTACCAATTTCATGATCAAGTGCCTCAATACTTGCATTGTACAATTGGCGATTGGAAGTAGGATTATTGGCAGTATAAAGTCCATCCGGTGGAAGCTGAAAAGGAGAGTGGGGAGCTATATGAGACAACCAGAGAAACCAAGGTTTATCTTGATTATCAACCCAATCTATGGCAGCATCCGTTAAGTGAGAAGTGATGTATTCATCCACTTCAACTTGCTCACCATTTTCGATTTTGTTCCAAAGATAATAGTCATTTATACCTCCACCTATGACTCCTTCAAAATGATCCACACCATGTTCTTGAGGGTGATTAATATTTGTTGGATTTGATAAATGCCATTTACCAATTACGGCAGTAGCGTATTGATCATCTGTGTTTCTATCTAGATAGTTGAATATCGATTCATGTTCCAAATCTAAATTTTCACCAACCTCCATCACTCCATTTTTTACACCATACTTACCGGTCATGATTGCTGCCCGCGTAGGCGAGCAGATTGGTTGTGACCAATTATTTCTATAGCTAATCCCATTGTCTTGCAATGACTTAAGATTTGGTGTTTCGGCAAAATTATTAACATTGATTCCAAAACCTTCTATCGCGTCATTTCCTAAGTCATCAGCGATGATAAGCAATACGTTTGGTTGTGTGGCTTGTGCAAATATGTTGTTGCTGAAAACCATCAGTGCGAATAATAATATATATAGCTTACTATGCATCTATTTCAATTTGATTTTAAAGTTTGACTTCAATTTCTTTTCTATCATTATTAATTAAAAAATCCCTTTCTTGATTTCTCAATCTTAGTTCGATGATATTGGAGTGCCCTTCGATATTTAGAAGACAGGTATTTTTGATATTTATCGTTTTGATTTTTTTCTTTGTATTTGATAGATTTCCACTTACGTAAATGTGTCTCGCTTTACTTTCAACTTTGTTGTACTTTAGTATGGACTGTTTTCCATTGGCTTTTATAATAAAGTTATCTGTCAGATACTGTTGTATGGTTTCTGGGCTATACTTAATCTGCCTTTCGGCAAATGTCTTTTCGATATCATCTTGTTCAAACACTACATCAAAACAAAGCTTATTTTCTTCTTGATAAATTTTAAAAATTGCAACTTGGACGTCGTGGTTGGTAAATGAATAGAAAAGCAATAGGCAGCTTGCAATAAGAATCTTCATTAATGGTGTATTGTTTTGATGAGTATTGGACTTAGACTTGTAAAGTTGATAAAGGTTTAATTTGAAATTCGGTGTAAATTAAAAAATATTGAGCTATTAAAGGAGTTTATAGATTTTGGGTTCTCAATAGTTCAATAGTTTCCAAATTGATTGATTCAGAATTAATCCCTTTAGCTATTTGAAATTTTTTCAACTCAGCTAGTTCATCCTTTGAAATTGTGCCATTGGTCTTAATGTCATATCCTAGTTGTGATAACTTCATTTCAATCTGCTGAATCATATTCCAAGTGACTGTATTGGCTTGTGACGACAATTCAAACTCAATTAAGTCTGTATAGAAGCCTGCTTTAAAAATTGCACTCTCTTTGGAATGATTATCATACTTCCGTAAAATTTTAGCGGGCTCTACCATTACTTCTGTTTGAAATTTATGTTTGTTTGTATCGAATTTTTCTTTTGGAATAGTTTCTGAAATGGCAGGAAATTCTACGGCATAAAAATCAAATATTTGTACTTCACTTTCTGTCTTTACTGAGTTATCCCAATCAGATTCTCTTACTATAAAGTGCGTTTTTGATTTTAATTGAAAAACATAGCAGCATTCTGTTTCTTGTAAAAACTCAGTGTCAATAATTTCTGAATAACTAAAAATTTGTGTTTTAAATTTAGCTTGCTGAATCTCAATTGAAAATGCCTCATGCCAATTAGTGGATTTACTCTTTTCTTGCATTAGGCTATAGTAATGTTTTTCAGAAAGAGTTGGTATATCAACTTCTTCGTAACCTAAGTGATTTTTCTTACTAAGATTGCATTGCCCAAAAAGCAAAATAAGTAAGGATAGTATAATGCTTTGCTTGCTATTCAAACTCATAATATGTTTTGTTGAGGCGCTCGTCATATTCTAAGATAGCGAATTAATAACTAGACCCAACATTTGCCTAGAGCGGAAGAGGTCTAAAACTTAAAACTCAAACCAGTGGTAATACTTATGCCAATATCATCTGCAAAGTATCTCTGCCTGTTGAGGTAATCTCGGTAAGTTTCATTTAGTAAATTATCAGCCTTGATGAAATACCTGATCTTGTGTTTTGGGGTAATCATGTTGGAGGAGAATTTCAAACCCAAAAGAGAATAGCCATCAGGTGGCGCAATAAAGTCTTGATCGGCTAAAATATGTTCTTGTTCGAATACCAGTCTGTAGTTAATTTCAAAGGAAGTTTCTTCCAATCTTAAATTTGAATTTAATTCAATATCACCTTTGTGTTGATATGTCATGCTACCATAGGCGCTGTTTGGAGGCATAAAGATCAAAGGTTGATTGTTGCTGAGATCGTCGCCTTGTAGATAACTATACTTCAACATCCCCAAAATCGAATTACCAATGGTAAATTGTGAGGAAAGGTCAAAACCATAAATGGCAGCGTCAGTTTGTTCGTATTTAAAAACAGGGAAAGCTCCCCTGATGGTCAATCTAATTTCATCCGTTGGATTTAGAAAAATATAATCGTTGAATCGCTGATGATAGACCAAAGCATTTATGGTGAAATTGGTGTTTTGAAACCATTTGTATTCTAGGGTATTTTTAATGGCTCTTTCAGAATTTAAGTTGATATCTCCTTCTTCAATTCCACTGACTCCTTGGTGCAATCCATTACTATATAACTCATTAATGGCTGGATTGCGCGAGGCAATTCCAAGGTTGTAAGCGAGTGACTGGAAGTTTTCAAAATTATGCTTAATGGTGAATAGACCACCTAGATTCAGAAAATAATTATTGTAGCGAATAATTTCTCTTGGAACGCTATTGCTGATAGTAAGAGCAAGCTGATGGACGTAATCATACCTAATGCCAAGATTGAAATCAGTATTATTTTTTGATTTGGATAGGGTAGAGTATAGTCCCCATTTCCATGTTCGATAATCTGGAATGAGTGGAAGTATACCTGTCTCAGGATTATTAGTATTGTCGCTAAGGATGGTTTGGTTTCCTAAATTTAGAACCCAATCCTTGTCAAATGTATGAGTATATTTAAGATCAGTGTTCAATGTATATTGGAGAAGATTGAGGGCGGCAATGTCTGATCTATTACCTCGTCTTATATCAAATTCTTTGCGATCGTTTATTTGACCCGCTAAGACAAATTCTATCTTTTGGTTCTCGTTGGCGTAGTATTTAAATTTTGCTTTGGCCAATTGATGTAGTACCTCTTGTCTTGGAGCATCAACCTGATAACTAAACTTATCTTCTGTAAAGAATGGTATATCTCTATTAAGTGCTGATTGTAGATCAGTAAGATTTCCAATATGTGATCCTCTTAAAATACCAAGACGGGTATTGAAACTACTCAGATAAAATTCTGAATATAATTTCTCACTCAATTTTTTATCTACTTGAATTGAAAAATTTATTTCTTCAGCTCCGGTATTGGTAAGAAAATAGGTTGGTGTTTTTCTATCACCATATTTTTTTAATGTAGCTGTTATTCTATAGCCAAAGAGAGGAGTATTTTGTTCAAATTGAGTATTTAAAACGTGCCCATTTCCATTTGATTCAAATGCATAATTAGCTTGTCCATGTAGATGGGGGTCGTGAGCAATTCTTTTTGGTTCAACCAAAATTACTCCGCCTAAATTTCCACCACCATATTCGATGGCACTAGCGCCTTTTAGTACTGTGATTTTATCTGCAGTATATGGATCGATCTCAGGACTGTGATCATTTCCCCATTGTTGACCGCTCTGAAGAACACCATTGTTTAAGATTGCAAGTCTATTCCCATATAGACCTTGTACAACTGGTTTAGAAATTCCGGAGCCATTTTTTATAGTGCTTACACCTGCTTCATTTTCCAGAAGGGTAGCCAAATTTTCATTGGTATTGTCTTCCAATGTTTGTCTATCAATCGATAGATTGGGCTGATCTTTATTGTGTTGGGACTGGCCTTTGACTATTACGGTTCCAAGTAGAGAAGCAGTATGTGGAAGACTTATTATCAATAAAGTATCTTGTGTAATTGTAAGGTGTACTTTTTTGGCCTCACAACCAATATGTGAAAGTTGCAAGTGGTATTCACCCGCGCATAAACTGTCTACAGAAAATTTCCCTTCTTCATCTGAAATGGCATGTCTGTTTTCTTCTTGAATATGCACATGGACATATGACAACGGAACAAGTGATGTTTCGTCAAAAACATTTCCACTTAAGGTAAGATTGCAATCCTGTGCTTGACAATAAGTAATATTGAGAAACAGGATTGCAAAAATACGTATAAGTAATTTATTGTATTTCAATATCAAAGGTAACTTCTATATCTGTTTCGCCACCCGCATTTGTGATATCTCCGTTACTAACTCCTGCTCCATCCTTGCTAGGTTCATGTCGCAATGTAATACTTAGAGTTCCTGAGCCTGCTGCACTTGTAGTAAGTGTACTCGTCAATCCTATAGGATTTCCGTCAGCGTCTTCATCCGTATATTCTACATTGATTCCTGGTATAGTAGTCTGGAAAAATAATTGGTGTTCTTCATCTTCTTCTTCTATTTCTTCAGTAACATTTTCAGTAGGAGTTTCAGATTCATTGAGTAAGGTAATGACACCTTCATAGCTTGTAAACTGTTGAAGAGTACCGCCAGTAATGACTGGGTCATTTCCTCCATCTCCATCCAAATCTTCAAATCTTAAAGTGATATCAGGATTATTAGGGGTACTTAGTACGTATTCCAAAGTCGTTATTAGTTCTTCCTCAATGGGTGGTTCAGGATCGTCTTTATCACAACCTGTCATAATCAAAATGGAAGGTACAATTGTACAATAAAATAGGAATTTCTTTAGTCTCATATCTTTTTATTTTAAGTTATGAAACCAAAGGTAATCCCTTTTTGCAACATTGTTGCATTTTAGTAAAATTTTAAGAAAATTCTAAAATTAGTCGATTTTGATACTTACATCATTCAGCCTTCTTGGATGCTCTTCTCCCGGCAAGGAAAACCCCCAAAAGGTCTCCCGACCTATTTAGATTCTGAAAAGCAAGATTGATAAGGAAAACTCCCAAAAGGTATCCTGACCTCTTCTGATTACTTCTTCAATTCCTCAAAAATATTTGTACTCACCCAGTAAATGTCTTTGTTACTTGTATAGAAAAAGTACTGACCATCTTTTGTTACATAAGGACATAATTCATGGTGCTCTGTATTTATTTTGTCTCCCATGCTTATCGCCTCTGTCCAATTTCCAGATGCATCTTTAAAACTTATATACAAATCACCAATTCCAAATCCATGCCGGCGAATTGAGCAAAAAATCATGTAGGATTCATCGGGAGCGATAAAAACATCTGCTTCGTACCTCTTGGTATTTATTTGTGAAGGAAGTTTTTGTGGAGTAGAATATCGACCATCTTTTATTTCAGATTTGTAGATATCAAAAGCATAACTAGGCGCTCCTTCAGTTGTATCTTTTGTTCCAAAATAAAGCGTGTTTTCTTCATTAAAAGAAATGTAATATTGATCTAAATGATTGTTGACAGGTGCACCGAGATTGATTGGATCTGACCAATCGTCGTTTAATCGTTCAATGTACCAGATGTCGATGTCTTTAAGAGTATCATGTTGTTGTAAAGGTCGATTTGAGATAAAATATAATCTGTTTTCATCATTAGAAAACATGGGGTCATTGTAACCGCATGAATCATTAGGAAAAATATTTTCTGGATCAGTCCATTCTCCTTTCTGCAATATGGTTCTATGGATTTCCATTTTACCGTCATTGTCCACACCAAAGTAAAACTCTCGTCCATCCTTTGAGAGCGTGCATCCAAATTCATATCTATCCGAATTTGAAATTATCCCTGGTGCAAATTTTTGTGGAGTGGTAGATGGAGGTGTTTGTCCGAAGTATAAACTTTGGCTTTCTGCATTATCTGCATCTCTACCTTTTGAATCTGATTGCTTTTGAATCTTACAACTTGAATGGCTTAGACTTATAAGAATAAGGAAATATAGTATGGACTTTGTTTTCTGCATAGTAAGTTTGATTCCTAAATATAGTCATTATCAATTATTCAAAATCTTGTAGAGAAAAAATGAAATTATGAAACAATAAACGTTTTATTACTAAGTTATCATGAAAACTAAACGATGAACAACTTTATTCCCTTGCTTGCTTTTGTCGTCATTGGTACAAGCAGTTTTGCTCAATCACGCGCCTAATTGGTTATGATTTGTCCACTGGAGAAACCGATACCATTGCAGATGTTTTTATGCCAAATTTGACTTCTGATAAAACAAGTTTCAATATTGGTGATTTTAATCAGTCGGTTGCTGAGCTTCCTAATATACTTGATTTCGATAATTTATATGGATCAGGTGAATGGGCAAACAAAGTGAGGGCTGAGCGCGATTTTGATATCAATGATTTTCCTTTAAGAACAAGTACTAGAGTATTTAGAATATCTCAAGATTCAGTATTGGGTATTTGTAGTGGTAACATGATTGGCTCTAGATATGTGCTTTCTGTAGGTAATTGCATTACAGACAATGAAGAGAATATTATTTTCAATGATATACTTTTGTGTCCGGTTTACAACAATTGAATGGAGAGTGGATTGTTTGAATGCCATCAAGCTAACAAAGTTAACTTTTTTGAAAATTGGCAAGTAGGAAATGAAGACTTTGGTATCTATGAACTTGATGAAAATATTGATGAAAAAACAGGTTGGTTAAGTATTGGATTCGATGAGGAAGCAGCTTACAAGGTTGACATCTTACATAAATTTTCCTATCCAAATAGTTCACTTTTTGACACCTTGGTTTCTTATAATGGAGATACGCTTTATCACTCATTTGGATATGCAAATATTTTCATGGACAACGTTATCGGATCTAATCATGTAAAAGCTATGCCTGGAGAAGGTGGAAGCTCAATAATTCATGCTGTAAATAATGAAACCTATACAAGTTACGGAGTGGGTGTTTGGTCGACTGATATGGTGCATGCAAGAATCGAAAAGCAACATTTCTATCCAATCAAAGAGTTGATAGCAAGACAAGATATTAGTTCGACAAAAAATAAAGAGCTAAGCTTGCAATGGGAAATATACCCAAATCCAAGCACCACTCATATTCAATTTTCTGCAGAAAATTTTGCTGGTCAAGAAGCTGATGTTAGAATCTATGATTGGAATGGAAAATTGATCAGTACGCACAAGGCGGATCAACAAGAACTTATTGATGTTTCTGATCTCACAGCTGGAACATACTTACTCAGAATTGGTATTGCTGATGTTAAGAAGACCTTTAAGTTTGTGAAGGTGGAATGAAAAGAGAAGTGGAATTTTAAACGGAGAACTTTGATGCCTGACTCTAGATACTTGACTTTGGTGACTTGGTTCGCTAGAGGAAGCAACGATCAAATCCGAAGAACAACTATGACAAATGGTCAATAACTTTGTTCCAATAACTTATTCTTTTTCAACAGCCATCCAGCATCCAGCGTCAAACGTCCAAAAAAATTCACTTCTCTTCCAATAAAGGCAACTTAAGTTTTAACGGCTGCTCTTCAAGGGAAAGTGTTTCATTTGTTTTTGTGTATACGGTATAGTTAGTAGGCTTTCTTAATTTTTTAATAATATTAATCATACTGTACAGGAAGCCAACACCAATTACGCCAGCAAAAAGCCAAACTACATCTTTCAAATTGCCAGCCTTTCCATATGCAATCATTGGTAAGACAACAAACAAAATTATATAGACGGAATTTTTTAAAATGATCTTCCACTTTTTTTCTACACTCGTATTTTTAGTCAAGCCTAATTCTGCGCCTAAATTATTTCCAAAATCTTGGGCAAGGTTTTCGTGGCCAATTTTTAACGTGATATCCTTTACTCTATCTTCTTTATTGATGTAGTTAATTTCTACTTCATCAGAATCATCATTAAATTTTAGTTCGGTAACATTTGAAAGAGGGAACGCTTCAAAATCATTTGCATAAGCAGGATTTTTAATTTCTACTTCCATTCGCTCAATGGAGGTATAAGTTTGTGTGCTTAGAAAGGCGATTCCCTGTTTAATAAGAATCGTTTTCCATTTTTTCGATGCAAGATTATGAATCTGAATATCCATGTAGGCAGTAGTTTTCTATGATTATAATCATAACTCTTAAATATTAGCTATTGGTTCCAACTCAATCCTTTTTTTGGTTTTGTTTTCTCAATCGAACTTGCATGATCTTTTATGATGTACCATTTATCTTCTTTTTTCTCTAGGGCATAGCTAACGATCATCCGATTAAAGTAAGGTGCTCCATTTCTTTCCGGCTCTCGATAAATTACCTCAGTAATTCCAATTCCCAATTTTTCTCCGACCTCAGTGTTTATAATTTTTGTCTCAAAAGTCCATGTTGTATCCTCAAACCAAGACTCATGAAAGACCATAAAGCTATCTACAGAGTACAGGATTTCTGAGCTCGGAAGTATCAATTGCATTTTTCCATCTGGGGACATGGTGCTTCTAAGTGTTTTTGGATCTTTATTAGAAACAGCATTAAGATGTTTTTGAAGTGTGGAAGTAAATTCTTTTACATTTTCCTCATGTGCTTCTTTGTCGATTGATTTATTTTCTTCTTTCTCTGTACAGGATGAAATAAAGAGAAGGATGGTTGACAGAAGGATTATTGTTTTTTTCATTTTTAACTTTTCTGATATTAGGATGTCTAAATTAATTATTTAATTCTACCAATGATTTTGAAGTGATTTTTTTGTTGTCTAAAGGTATGAATTGAAATTAGAAAATTCGAATACATTTTCATTGGAATGTTGATCCTTTAATCGAGTATAAAGCATCTATTTAAATTGGTGCTGAAAGGAAATTGTACTGAAGGTTTTATAAAGCGGTCATTGGATATTTATCTTAGTTTCTTTACATAATATTCTAGTTGGCATTAATATGTAGGTGGGGTGTAGTTTTAAGTCTTTCTATCAAGATTATTTGCCTTCAATATTTCTAATGCCTTTAGTTCTAATTTTTCAAGCACTTCTGATTCTCCCATTTCATTTACAAATGATTCGACTATAAAGAGTAGGGTATTTAGTTGCTTGCCAAGATTGGTATTGTACTCTTGATTGATAAAGCTTTTATTGGTAGATAATCGTGGCTCATCCATAAATCTCATTTTATTTTCCATCATGATGATAAGACTATCTCCATTTGCTCTGATCCTAATACTTTTATTTTCTTTGTTAAGATGCTCAATAAAAGGAAGTAAGGGCCCAACTTTTTTTTCAAATTCCCTTTCGTCTTCTGTCCCATAATAAACATTGTACTCATGGTGCTCTTTGTGTTGTCCAGTAAATTTTGACCAAAAAGATTGATTTGTTTGAATCTCAGACTGCGGAAAATTTTTACCAGGGATATTTAATTCGAAAATTATTCCTTTGAATACAGTAACATCATTGTCATCACTTTTTCTACTTAGCTTCATCTCAGAAATGTAAAAATAAGAATCCTTCATTTTCCCTTGTAATACATCCTCCTCTGTAGATGAATTAAAACCAATTAGCTTTGAATTTTTGATTATGTCCCGACCATCTTTTTTAGCCATAGAATAATCAAATTCAATATCTGGATGATATGATTGCATAAACTCACCAACCAAAGCGGACTTCAGTTTGGCTTTTATATTTTTAAAAGCTTGTCCAATTACAGCAAAATGAATGAGGAATGACAACATTGTTCCTACTGCTATACCGAAAATGAACGCTGGTCCAGGGAAGTTACTACCAATGAAAATCCCAATAATTGGAGGAATAAACAGAAGGGGGAGAAGTTTATTTCTCTTTTCATTGAGGCTTATTCTTTCTTCTTCTAGTTTTTTAAGGATGTTAGAAAGTGGCATAGTTGGTGATTAAGGTAGTTGTCTGGAATCAAGATACAAATTCATTTGAAATTGTCCTGACAGGATTTGTAAGATATATATGATGATTACGATACTTTAGGGACATATAATTACTTGTTTCCTTTAGGTCTTACTGGTGAAAAGGAGCAAGACATGGATGGATATCTATTTGTTCTGCCATGACAAATAATAATTGAATAATTTAATTTAAATTGGGTAAACTACTACAACAGATGAAATCAGATATAATAAACAAAACCAAATTAGAAACTCACCCCTTCCTACCAAGCGGAGAATGGGAAGGCTTCTACTGCTACCAAAACAATATGCAGCAACACGAGATGGCCACCAATCTTAGGTTTATAAATTCATCTATCACTGGTTCAGGTGCAGATGACATAGCACCATTCAGTTGGAGTGGAGTTAATGATTTGAAAGCATTCAAACTGATTACCAAGAAGGTTTACAGTACACATCAATTTATATACAATGGCGATATTGATGAAAATGGTATTTGGGGAATCTGGGAAAGTGCACTTTCGGAATTGAATTACCCAAGGATGATTCCTTTTAAAATGACGGGTGGTTTTCACCTTTGGCCAAAACAATTGAGCAAGGAATCAAATCAAAATGCCATAGAAGACGAAAAAACTAGTTCCAAAAAGCTGGACGAAATATTCCTAAAAGAATTCACCTAAAATTGCTTAGGTTTATTCAACCTTTGCATTATCATACTTGAACTTATATTGACGACAATAATCTATATACTGTTTTTGTAATTTTACATACCGATCATATACATCTTGACCTAATTTTTGATCCGCTTTATTCATGATTCCGTATAGGTAATTCAATTGTTCTGCAAACATCGGCTTAGTATATCGTCCATCTTTCTGCTCCAAGAATTCTAAGGCTTTGAGCATTTTTTTATCAACGGGATCTTCTTTCAATCTCTCTTTAATCAAGGCTGTAGTTTTTCTGACGTTTGATTGTAAGTCTATAACTGCCTTCAGCATCCCTTCTTGCACCATTAAATCTAAGTCTGTCACATCTTCTTCGCTGACTCTTGGATCACGTAATAAGAAAAACTCTTGTTCATACTCTTTACCAACTACCGTGAGTATGATGCGATATTCTCCAGGTGCTGCTAGTGCACCTCTAGAGTAAGTGTTTTTTTCATTATCTCTCCAGGCTCCTTTCATTTTCATATCCCACTTAAATCTGTGGGCCCCTTTATTGACAGATAGGGCAGAATTCAATGACGACTCTGTATAGTTGGTCATCATATCTCTGATGATGGTATCCTGAGTTTCAGAAAAATTTGTAAAACTTCTAATGAGTGTTCTCTTATTGTCAGTGTAAATATCCAATTTTATTTCACCAACTGTATCATGCAAGTAGTAATCGATGATGACCCCCGGTTGAGGATATCGATGCGATGGCATTATACTTCCTGTACTCGATGTCCTAGAGTATCTATATCTAATTCCATCTTGAGGTTTGTATAATTTGGTTTCACTGCGCACTTGATAACCTTGTCTCAAAATAGCAACATCATCCAAAATCCAAAAACCACGTCCCATAGTCGAAAGCACCAAATCACCTCTATGGATTTTGATATCAGTAATTGGAGTCACGGGAAGATTTTGCTGAAATGTTTTCCAAGTTTTTCCTCTATTTAATGAAACAAACACGCCGTACTCTGTTCCTGCAAACAATAAGTTTTCATCTTTAGCATCTTCCCTTACCACGCGAACTGGGAAGTGAGATGGGATGCCTTTTGTGATTAATTCCCAAGATTCACCATAGTTTTCTGTTCGATAGATGTATGGCTTTTCATCTCCTAGTTGGTACCGCAGCATCGTTATATAAGCTACTCCTTTTTGATGTTTACTTGGTTCTACAGAATCTATTCTTCCGCCTTTCGGCAAATCTTTACTTACTCGTTTCCAATTTTTTCCACCATCCTTACTTACATGCACAGGTCCATCATTAGCACCAACATAGATGACTCCTTTTTCAAGCGGAGATTCCTGAATCGAATATATGGTACTGTAAAATTCTTCTCCAGTTATGTCATTTGTAAATGGTCCACCAGATCTCATTTGTTTGTCCGCTTCAAATGCAGTTAAGTCTGGGGAGATTTTTTCCCAGTTTAATCCTTCGTCAGTCGTCTTATTAACGTACTGGGAACAGTGGTATATTACGGAAGGGTCGTGTGGCGAAACATGAATAGGAGAGACACGCTGAAATCTTTGAGGTAATTCTTCTGTGCTATGTCCATACATAAAATAGCCCTCTACATCATATCTTTTTTCCTGTCCAGTCGTTTTGTTATATACGCTAAATTTCCCTTTGCAATTTGAGTAAACTATGTTTGGATCCAAAGGGTTTGGAACAGCAGGGCCTGTTTCGCAGCCACCTGTATTCATCACGTAACCCGCGGATCCTAATTGATGAGAGTGAGGTGCCATGCTCGGTACACTTATTGTCGTATAATTATCTTGTTGTCCAGCGTACAACCAGTAAGGATATTGATTGTCCACTTCCACTTGATATAGTTCGGCTGTATTTTGGTTGTATTGGGTGCTCCAAGTTTTGCCTCCATTGAAACTTACATTTGCACCACCATCATTCGATTGGACAATTAAGTTTGAGTCGATTGGATTTATCCAAATATCGTGATTGTCTCCATGGGGTGTGCTTACAGTAGACCAACTTTTGCCTGCGTCAGCAGAGCGATAAAATCTTGTACTGTTGACATAAACCTTATCTGCATTATGCCGATCAGCTTCTACGTTACAATAATAAAAAGGACGATCAGTTAAGCCCTTTTTGCTCGATTGAAAAGTAAAATTTTCACCGCGATCATCAGACATGTACAAACCTCTGAGTGTATCTACGGCTTCTACCAATGCATACAATCTATCAGGCTGATCTATCGAAACCGCAAGGTCTATTTTACCCATTCGTTCAGGAAGCCCCTTTCCAATTTTTTTCCAAGCTGACCCACCATCAGACGATCTGTAAATTCCATTTTCCTTTCCGCCACTTATGATGGTCCATGGTTTTCTTTCTGCGCGCCATGCTGCAGCATAAATCATATTGGGATTTGTGGGGTGAAACTCTAGGTCTACAAATCCGGTAGTGTCAGAAATAGCATATACTTGAACCCAAGTTTTACCACCATCGATGGTTTTATATATTCCTCTTTCTTCATTTGCCTTAAAGGCTTGTCCTATCACTGCAGCAAAAACAACGTCATCATTTTCTGGATGGATTTCTACTGCACCTATTTGTCCAGCATTTGGAAGACCAGAAAATTCCCAGCTTGCACCTCCATCAGTTGACTTATATATTCCCTTACCGGAAATGACATTAGATCGTAAACCATCAGATCCAGTTCCAACAAATATCAATTCGGGATTTGAAGAAGAAACATTAATGGCACCAATCGATGGTGTATCAAAATATCCATCAGAAATGTTTTCCCATGATTGACCATAGTCTTCACTCTTCCACATACCACCTCCTGTTGCACCCATATAAAAGACATTTGCGTAAGCGTCGACACCATGCACAGCTGTAACACGCCCTCCTCTGAAAGGTCCAAGATTTCTATATTTCAATTCTGCAAAAGGATCATCTTGTCCCAAGACATCATAACAACAGCATGATAATATCAGTAAGAGAATTATTGCAAATTTGGCACTTAATATATTTATGGTCTTCATACTTAAATATATTGAAATTTGCCTTAGCGATTTAATTAACTTTTTAATTTTTTATTTACTGCACCAAAAAGTAGCTAAAACCCACGGCTGTAAAGCTCTCTTCTAAAATTGAATTTCTAACTTATTGTTATGAGCGAGCAACGAAAGTTTTTGATTTGTAAAAACTTAATCGTTTATAAACTTCCGCTCCTGACAAAGGAGGGAGCCTGTCCGCCCTCTAGCGGGGGAAGATTTTAAATCTATCTTTGATAGATATTAAAATCAGGAGTTATAAAAAGCAATGAAATACTTATTACACGGTGAGGAAAGTGATCGCTTAAGATTCAGATCAATTGATAAAAATGACTACGACCTTTGGTTGGCTTTTCATAAAGATCCTAGCAGTAGACAGTATTGGAATTCAGAATTTGAAAGTCCAGAAATTGAATGTACCAAATGGTATGAAAAACAATTTTATAGATACGAAAATGACCTAGGAGGATTAAATGCACTTGTTCTAAAAGAAACTGATGAACTTATCGGTCACTGCGGATTGATCGTACAAACCGTAGATGATAAAATTGAATTAGAGATTGGCTATTCTATGATTCCAAAATTTTGGAACAAAGGATACGCTACAGAAGCTGCAAAAAAATGTAAAGATCATGCATTTGAAAATCACTTTACAGAAAGTTTAATCTCAATCATTAGTATTGGCAATTTACCTTCTCAAAAAGTCGCGACAAAAAATGGTATGAAAGTCAGAAATCCAACAGTCTATAAAACAAATGATGTTTTTATCTTTAGTATAAACAGAGATGAATGGTTGCTAAACGAATCCAAGTAATTTATAAAACTTCATCACTTGGAATACTCTTACCCTGAAAAAGCGGTTGCACATTAGGCTTATTAATTTCAATCAATGCAAAAATTCCAAGAGCTAAGCCTAAGATTCCAGAAATTAAATTAAGGATGGAAACCACTAGAATAAACGTATGTTTTCTTCGCTCACCTATATACTTTGCGGCCATGAATGTGATAACGGTCATCGCTAAAGAATAAATTACAACAAAGATTCCTAACGATGCAATTAGCGCGAGTGGGTTGAACGGTAGATCTCCTTCGGGGATTTGGAATTCACCATGGGAGCCCGGAGGTCCCATAGCATCTTGAGCTATGAATGCGCCCATTCCAAAGAAAACAAACATTAGAAATAAGGTAGTCAATAAAGACAGAACAGCCTTTATGATGAATAAAATTCTAAGCGTATCTAGATTGTTCTTTTCCATAATGTTTTGATTAATACGCTATTAAGGTAAAAAAAATTTGTGTAGAAAAAAAGCCCAGGCAATTACCTAGGCTTTAGAATAACTTTAGTATTTATCTTTGACATTGGCTTTTACCCAAGCCATACAGTTTTCAAAATTTTCGAAAATTAATTCTTTGGGTATTAAATCTGGTATGATGTCAATTCTTTCCATCATATATTTGGGTTGCTCTTGCGGGTTGATCAACAGAATCGTTATATTCTTTTGAATCAAATCCTGAAAAACGTCCTCAATGGCATACAGTCCTGATTGATCCATGTATGGCATAAGCCCCATTCGTATTACTACTGCTGAAGCAGTGTCAGGAATTTGGTTGGCTAATATTTGGAAGTCACTGGTCGAACCAAAAAATAACGGTCCATTTATGTGTTTTATGAAAACTTCCTCCTTGAGATAAGTTGGAAATTCTGTTTCATCCGCCCAAGGTTCCTCTTCTAAAGAATTTATATCAGATTGCTTGGCTGTCAAATCTCCAATCTTCTTCATAAACATGATAGATGCGATAACCAATCCAATACCAACTGCATAGATAAGGTTCCAAACAGAAGATAATATCAGTACAACCAACATCACAAATACTTCACCACGTGGCATATATGGAATTGCTTTTAAGCCTTTATAATCCATTACACCAATACCAACAGTAACCAAAATACCAGCTAGAACTGCTGCTGGAATTTTTGAAGCAATTGGTCCAAGTGCTAATAGAATTATCAAGAGTAAAACACCAGCAACCATTCCCGATAATCTAGTTCTACCTCCCGCTTGAATATTTACAACTGTTCTGATTGTAGCTCCTGCACCGGGCAAGCCACCAAACAAGGCAGCAATACTATTTCCAATTCCTTGACCTACCAGCTCCTGATTTGGATTGTGTCTTGTCTTAGTCATATTATCTGCCACAATAGAAGTCAGTAAGGAATCTATGGCTCCAAGCAAGGCTAAAGTAATGGCGGTAAATATATATGGTGCAATAGCTTTTACGCTAAATCCAGAAATAAAATCTAAATGTAATTTTGGCAAGCCACTTGGTATCTCTTGTATTTGTATATAATTTACATTCAGTAAAACGGCAGCAATCGACACTACAAATAAGGCAACTAGTGTACTTGGTATTTTTTTGGTTATCCGCTTAAAACCATAAATTATAAATATAGTACTCAGCGCCAGAATCAATTCTAACCAATTGATGTTTCTGAGTGCTCGAGGCATTATTTTCAGTGCTCCTAATACGCCTTGTGTTTTTATTCCAGCAAGTGTTTTTGATTCCTCAAATATTGCATCTGGTGTAATTTCTTTTGCTCTGCTAATTGTTTCTTCAAAATTTTCCAAAACAAGGATTCCCTCACCCGCTTCCTCGATTAGGATATTTTCCAAAATCTGCTCTTCAGCAAGAGCTTTAAATTGGTTTACGTACTCGACATCCTCTTTCGGATAGTACCCAATCGAGGGTAAAATCTGAGTGACCAATATTATGACACCTATGGCTGTCATAAACCCGGAAACGACGGGATATGGAATGTATTTTATATATTTTCCTATCCCCCCAATACCTAGACCTACTTGAATAAGTCCAGCTAATAGAAAAACGATAATAATTGCAGGCAAAGCTTTTTCGACATTACCATCAAAGTTGGCAACGATGCCAGCAATGATGACCATACTGACTGCGGTCATCGGAGCAGTTGGTCCAGAAATTTGAGTCTCTGTACCGCCAAATAGTGCAGCAAAGAATGCAATAAGAATTGCACCATAAAGTCCAGCTGCGGCTCCAAGCTCTGTACTTTCTCCGAACGCTAAGGCCAAAGGAAGCGCCACAATACCTGCCGTGATACCTCCAAATAAATCGCCTTTAAAGTGCTTGAAGTCGAATCCTATTTTAAATTTCATTTTACGTAGTTTAAATAACAGAATGTTGATTCAGGATATGAATCACAAAATTTCAGCAGAGCTGATAGTCTAATAATCTAAACTTTTTTCGGAGGAGGAGTAAAATCTTCAGAGTGAAATCTACTTATAAATTGTGGAGATTCAGATATATGTACTCTGACCAGTGATTGATTTGTGGTTTCAATGTTAATCACTTCTTTTGAATGGATTTTTTCAATCTCCTTCTCTATCTCTTTTTCCTTTTCATTCTTTTCTTCTTCATTCATTATCTCAATCAACTCATGATCAGGAATCATAATATGAGCACAAAAAGTACCTATACTTAGCCAAGATTGGCTTAAAACGATGATATAGAAGAAAATCTTTTTCAAAATCTAAAGGACATTAACCAAAACTTATGCCTATTGTTTCAATTTATGGTTTTAATAAGTCATTAGAATCATAATATAGCTAAAATTAAAAGAGCTCGGCTGAATAACTAGCCTTTTATTCAAGCAGTAACATTTTATTAATCAAGCAAGCATATTTGATATTTCACATTTATGGTATGTGTTAATTCGGAGGCTTCCATTTTACACATCATTTATTGTTGGCATATCAATTATTATTTGATAGTTCAGTTTGATTACAATAAAAAGAATCTCCTTATCTTACTACAAAACCAAGCTGATGAAAAACTTGAGTCTTCTAATCCTATGCCTATTTTTCTTTGCTTGTAAGCAAACAACAGAAGTCCCAAAAATTGAATGGAGTACATTTGATGAAACTGAACGATTAGCCAAAAGTCAAGATCATAAATCGGGTAGGATGCAATTCAAACTTTTGCAATCAAAAGTTTTGGATAAGCAGGCAATGTGGAATGATATCTTAAGACAACTCGATGGCTTTGATGAATCAAAGTACAATGAATTCCTTCCATTGATATATGAAAAAAATATTCCAGAGATACAATCCGCCGTCAAAGAAGGTAAGCTGAATTATGAAAATTTAAGCAAGTGGTATTTGTATCGAATCATGAAATATGAAACAGATAGTCTTTTGTCATTAAATGCCATTATTTCTATCAATCCATTTGCGGTTGAAGAGGCAAAACAATTAGACAAGGAGAAGAAGAGTAATCATCCTATTTGCGGAATCCCAGTTTTGTTAAAAGATAATATCGGTACAAAGAATATGAATACAACGGCTGGGGCGTATGCATTACGAGATAATAAAACTGAGAATGCTTTTATTGTTGATCAGATAGAATCAAAAGGAGGAATTATTCTAGCCAAGGTCAACTTAAGCGAGTGGGCATATTACTTTTGCGCAGGCTGCCCCTTAGGTTATAGTGCAGTCGGTGGTCAATCGCTCAACCCATATGGCTCTGGAATTTTTGAGACGGGAGGATCGAGCGCAGGATCTGGAATTGCCATTGCAGCAAACTATGGATCCGTTGCGGTTGGAACAGAAACATCTGGTTCGATCCTGTCACCTTCAAGCCAAAACTCTTTGGTGGGAATGAAACCAACGATTGGACGATTAAGTCGAACTGGAATTGTACCTATCTCAAGTACTTTGGATACGCCTGGACCAATGACAAAATCTGTGATAGACAATGCCATTTTACTTTCGGCAATGACAGGAAAGGACCCAAAAGATAGTGCAACCAATAAAGCTCCAAATGTGGTTTATTATTTGTCTGAAATTGAAGATGCAAGTCTTGAAAATCTTCGTCTTGGAGTTATAAAGTCATTTTTAGAAGATTCCATTTATAATCTTACAATAGAAAAACTAAACAAAACCAACGCAGTCACAATTGAGTCTACTCCAGGTGAAATTAGTTTTGAAGGCTTCATCACATTCCTCAACGGAGATATGATTAGAGACCTTCCAGAGTATATGGAAAATTACGCTTCCGCAAATATTACCCAGCGCACCATCGATGACTTTGTAGAATTCAACAAACAAGATACCAGCATACGAGCACCTTATGGCCAACAATTATTTGAAGGCATGGTTACTGACACTACATCAGAAGAAGAGTTTCAAAAACTAAAAGCAGACTACCATAAAAAAGCCGTAGCTTTTTTTGAAAAAGCATTTAACGATAATAATTTGGATGCAATACTTTCCATCAATAACTACAGTGCAGGACAAGCTGCGATGGCACAATATCCATGTATCACATTACCAATGGGTTACCGAGGATCTGGTGAGCCAAGAAATCTAACTTTCATCGCAAGACCATTTGAAGAAATGAAACTTTTGAAAATGGCGGCGGCATTTGAGAAGGAGTTTGATATTCGGAGGGCGCCGGTTTTATATAAGTGAAGATGCCAACTATGTCTGTTCCAGCGGGCATAGTTGCCTGGAAGATTAATGACATATGATTTATGACATATGATTGCAGTCGCCAAAAGATAAATTCCTAAGGATTAGTTTTTTCACTAAATTGTAGTTAAATGAAAAAACTTCTATTCATAATATTATTGTTTTGCCTTTGCAGTAAGGGGCTTGCGCAAAAAGAAGATTACAATTGGATTTTAAATTTTTCTAATTTAGATTCAAACGTAGTTGATTCTGAGTGGATTGGGTCGGTAATTAACTTTAATACATTGCCACCTAATTTTTATAGAAAATCTTCAATAACATTGGACTTTAGAAAGACAAATGCTATTACTTCTGATTCAACTGGAAAAATACAATTTTACAGCAATGGCCAGGCTATCTACGGTGCAGATCACGAACCAATCATAAATGGTGATACCATTAACTATTCTCCAAAGTGGGATTGGCTAACCGATCCAAATGAATTTGGAGAAATAAAACCTACAGGTTTTAAAATTCAACAGTTGCTTACCATCATTCCTTGGCCTGATGACGAAAATCGCTGGATGGTTTTATATCAAAATTATGAAAATATCATCGACAGTACAGGATATTATGAATTATGGCAAGCGGAAGTTGTTCTTAATAGTGAAAACGTATTTGAAGTTTTAGAAAAGGATAAAGTATTCAATAATAAAATTCATAGACACGGTATGCTCACTGCTTGTCAACATGCCAATGGAAGAGATTGGTGGGTTTTGCAATCAAATAGGGACACATTGTATAGCTTTTTGATTGATCCTTTAGGAGTTCAATTAGATCATATTCAAATATTAAACTTTCAAATCAAAAGGACTTTTGGTCAGTCTAAATTTAGTCAAGATGGATCAAAGTTTGCATATTTTGGTTTACCCTACCAGCAAGTGGATGATGATACTTTTGAAGCTAATATTTTCTATTCTAATTTTGATAGATGTACAGGCTATTTAAGTGACATTAACACCACTTCTTATGAAACAAAGCTGACGGTATTAAATAATGGAATAGAATTCTCAGCCAGTGGTAAATTTCTATATGTTGCGGAGCGTGAACGAATATTACAGTTTGATACTGAGCAAGATTTTTTTCTTGAAAATCCTATTGTTGTAGGTGAGTGGGATGGATTTGAATGTGATCATTCTTCCGCATTTGATGTTCAATTTGGTCTTATGCAAAGAGGGCCAGACAATAGGGTTTATATTTCTGGAGATCAGCAGTGTTTTTATATGCATGTCATTGCAAATCCAGATAAAAACGGAGCTGATTGTAATTTTATTCAAAGAGCAATCCGACTGGAATCATTTCATATAGGCACAGTCCCAAATTTTAATACCCTGAGGCTCGGTCCTCTTGATGGAAGCCCATGCGACACCCTTGACATAGACAACAACCCCATCTCAAAATTCTGGTACGAACAAGACAACACCAACCATCAA